>OJLA01000007.1_pt1 | contig 179519 bp, 160 predicted proteins | sample 1596611 | NCBI WGS metagenome assembly OJLA01 (sample SAMEA4350168, study PRJEB24818) | metagenome | biome: human; feature: gut; material: faeces | place: Denmark | collected 2013-09
TGCACGACTGCAACGAATACATGAACAATGATGAGTTGAGAAATACGTTGAAGTTCTCACAACTATCTCGGTATGCAAATAAGCAAGCCACAACTAAATTGCCACGTTACACCCAATCAGTTGCATGACTGCACTCAGTACACTTACTTTGCACCCGACAATCGGTCAATGGTGCATACCGTGACCACTATACCAACAAATTAAACAAGTTAAGCTATGGCAAGAACAAAAGAAACGAAAATGTCTCCTGAACAGCAGGAGAAAATGACACAGGAGGTGGTGGCTTCGCTTCAATCATCCACTTATGGTAAAGACTATGCCCAAGAACATAGCTCTTTCTTTGAAGAGGTGGAGAACTCCGGTTTAGAAGTTGTGACAGAGGATGTGGCTGCAACAACCTCCAACATGGAGGACGAGCTGACGAACGAGGTTCAATCGCCACCGAATCCGCAGAAGCGCATCAGCGGCAAGCAGCGCAAGGCGACATTGGAGGAGTATCAGCAGACCTTCCTCCAAGTTCCAAGGATTGACGACCGCAAGCCAGTCTTCGTCAGTTTCGATGTACGAGACCGTCTTGATCGTGTCGTCCGCATCCTCGGAGGGAGGCGCATGAGCGTATCGGGCATCATCGAGAACATCGTGCGCCACCACCTAAGCCTTTATGAAGAGGACTTCGAGGCTTGGCGCAAATTGTGAGAATTAAGGTCTGCGACCTTGGGCGTGGATAGCTGAAAGGCTGTAGTTCCAACTAACGTGTTCTGAGAGGGAGCGAGGTTATGTTTTGGGAACCCCAAAACGCCTCGCTCCACCATGAGGGCGGAGATTTTTTGCTCCCAACGGTCGCAGAAAGTGAGTGTACCAACTGTAAACAGTATATCGAATGACAAGCATACATAAACAGGACAAGAAAAAGGGCGGAAGACCGCCCACAGGCAGGGTTCGCAAGTTGTCGAAGTCTGTCACGGTGAAGTTCTCGAAGCCAAGCTACGAGGCATTGAGACTGAGGGCGAGAAAAGCCAACCGCAAGTTGGCGGAGTACATCCGTGAGTCCGCCTTGAACTGCGAGGTGGTCAGTGGACACAACACTGAGACGGTTGCCATTGCCAAGAACCTCATTGGCATGGCGAACAACCTCAACCAACTTACCAAGCTGTCGCATCAGAGAGGTTTCCATGAAACCCATGTATATGTGGTGGACTTGTTGAGAAGATTGAAAGAAATCCTTGGCGAGTATCGCCAAGCAAGTTATAAACCGAAGCCAAGCAGTATGGGCAGAAAGGAGGATACCACATGATAGGCAAGCTAAAGAAAGGTGCATCCTTTGGTGGTTGCGTCCGCTATGTGACAGGCAAGGACGAGGCGAAAATCATCGCCTCGGATGGTGTGCTACTCGGCACGAATGCCGAGATAACGCAAAGTTTCGAGCTACAGAGGCAGCTAAATCCAAGGATTAAGAAGCCTGTGGGGCACATAGCTTTGAGCTTCAAGCCCGAGGACAAGCCACGCTTGACGGATGAGTTCATGGATAAGATAGCCATTGAATACATGCAGATGATGGGCATCACCGATACCCAATTCATCATCGTAAGGCATCACAATACGGACAATCCACATTGCCATATAGTATATAACCGCATCAATAACGAGGGCAAACTCATATCAGACAGGAATGATTACAGACGTAATGAGCAAGTTACCAAGGCTCTAAAATCCAAATATGGACTGACCTACGGAACGGACAAGAGCAATACTAATACTCGCAAGTTACGCAATGCTGAGCGTGCCAAATACGAGATTCACAATGCTGTAAAGAGCGCATTGAGAATGGCAGATAGCTGGGACGAGTTCCAAAGTGAACTTGCAAAACGAGGTGTTCACTTAGAGTTTGTCTATATGGATAAGGAGCAAACCAAGGTTCAAGGAATCCGTTTCTACAAGGATGGATATAGCTTCAAGGGTACGCAGATTAGCCGAGAATACAGCTTTGTCAAGTTGGATGCAAGACTTGGCACTGAGTATAATCGTGTATCGCCAAGAGCCGAATCTATGCAGGGAGGACAACCAAATTGTCACCAAGTAGAACAGACTCAACCAACGGCAGAACATACCCAAGACCCTTGGAGTGGTATTTCTTCCATCGGCTTGTTCGCTCCGTCTAATGCCCAAACTTATGAGCCATTCCCAGAGGATGAATCCGCCAAGAAGAAAAAGAGAAAACGCAGAAAGGGCTTCAGCCTTTGATGCAAATTACAAACTTAAAATTAGAATCAAACATGAAAGAAGAACTATTGGAAGCCATCTATGGCACAGTTGAGAGATTGGAGCAGAAAGTGGATGAGCTTTCTGCCTCCACAAAGAACGCAGGAGCGGAAACCGTTCCTGCAAGTAATGACATAACCAAGTTGGATAAGTCAATCAATGCGCTGTTTATCAAAGAAGAGGAAGTCAGAGGTAAAATATCCAAATTAAGAGATGCCATTGTTGTTTTTGCTGACCTTATTAAGGTTGAACTTGGCAAAAATGAGCAGCGAAACAAGTTCTTGGTTGATGCCGTCAAGCAGATGAGACAAGATAATAATGTTTCCTCGAAGGCATTGCAAGATAAACTTGAAGTGATGAACAACTCACCTCAAAAGAAGGTTGTAACCCATCGCTTCGAGCCAACCTCAAAGTATGTTCTTCTTTTCATTGGTGGCTTGGCTCTTTTCCTTGTCCTCTCCATTTGGGGCAATCTCACCCAATGGCGAAAGTATCAAGATTGGGAGGAGGCAGAGTTGAAGTATCGAGCATTGAAGATGGTGCTTCCATCTGATGACCCGAATATTCGCTACATCGAAAAGCATTTCAATGTGCAACGAGATGAAGATATTATCAACAATGTAAGAAATCGTGTTACTGCTTATGAGGATTCTATTCGCACTCATTAATTTTATTAAGTTTGACATACGAAAATAGCAAAAAGAAAGTATTCCCATTTGAATTATGTTTTTTTATCGAAAAGATTGCTGTTTTTCTGACAAAACGCTCTTGGTACTGTTAATTATGTATAAATTCTTAAAAATATAGAGCGCTTTTCTTGGAAACTTCAAAAAATCGCTATATATTTGCCAGCATAAAAGAGTGATATATTATGTCAACTCTTTCGTAAATTAAGTATTAACTTTCATAAACAGGGTATTATGGAAAGAAATTCGCAATTTATGTCTCTACCCAAGTCCATGGTAGATGCATTGCAAAAAGAAGAAATGCTTCTTGTTGCAGGTGGAAGTGTTGGACAAGAAGCATCTACGACCAATAATGCAGATGGTACTTGTTCGGGTACAAACAATGACAGTGGAAAATGTTCTGGCACCAACAATGGGTCAGGTAAATGCAATGTGTCTATAGAAGATCATATTTCGCACTGAAATTGTATTATTAACAAAAGCGTTGCTCACCATCAGTGGGCAACGCTTACTATAAGAATTATATATATATGAAAAATTCCCAATACCAATTTTATGAAGAAATTCTTCCACACCAATTTCTTCATTATTGTTCGGTTAGCAATTGTTTTTTATTATTAAATGAAGCATGCCATAAACTTTTTGAAGAAAACGTCCAAAATGTAGAAGTTATAAAAGCAAGGAATCCCAAACTGTATGATAAACTTGTAGAGAATAAATTTATCATTGACGATACTATTGACGAATGTGGAAATATTCTTGTTGGGAAGGAAAAAATGGTTAATAGCGATAGATTGTATAATGTCGTTGTAAACACAACGTTAGATTGCAATCTTAGTTGTTGGTATTGCTATGAAAATAGAATTGTAGGTAGCAAGCTAAGCTCTGGTGTTATAGAAGCTATTAAAAAGAACATATATTTACATTATGAAACAACTAAATTTAAGACATTAAAATTGTCTTTTTTTGGTGGAGAACCATTTTTGTATTTTGACGGGATAAAACAATTGCTTGATTATTCAAATGTATTTTGTTCTGAAAGAAGTATAGAGTTAATAGCAGATTTTACAACAAACTCCACTCTTATTACATCTGAGCAAATAAATTATCTTAAGCAGTTTAGATGCCATTTTCAGATAACTTTGGATGGGGGGCATAGTAGCCATAACAAAATTAAAGTTGATAAAATAACAGGAATGGATACCTATGCAAAAACCATCAAGACTCTAAAAGAAATTAATGAGAAGATAGGTAAGCGTTGGGTAGCTGTTAGAGTAAATTTTGATAATAGAACTTTACGAGATATAGAAGAAATAATTGACGATATAGATTTCTTAGATCGTAGAAAAACGTATGTCATAATAAAGAAAGTATGGCAGCTAAAAACTGAAAAAGTAAATACAGAAGCTCTAAAAAATGCTATCCAAACTTTTTTAGAGAGAAAATTTCTTGTAGATTATTATTTCATGCCCAAGGGTTGCGTTTGTTTTGCAGAAAGAAAAAATCAAGTTCTATTTAATTATGATGGGAAAATTTTCAAATGCACAACAATTTCTAAATTTAACGACGAAAACGCATTGGGAAAACTTGATATGATTTCTGGTAAAATCCATTGGAATGAAGAAAAAATGAAAAGTTGGTATTCAGATATGCAACCAAGCTATTGCAAAACTTGCAAATGGTTTCCAGCTTGTTTAGGCATATGTAATAGGCAATTATTGGTAAATAAAGACAAAATTTGCACTTTCGACGCTTGTAATCTTACTCAAAAAGAGTATCTGATGTATTTGTTTAAGTATAACATTCTTAAAAATGAGCTATATAAATAGAAGTATTATACTATTGATTGCGCTTGCTAACTTTGCGTTTGCTTATGCTCAGAACGTATTTCATGGAGACATTGTCTCTATGAACGGCAAGGTGGGGATAGCAAATGGATATGTGTTGCTCATACAAGACGGAAAGATTTTTAAGACAACCTCTTCAGACAAGAAAGGGCATTTTTCCTTGAGCAATGTTCCCGATGGAAATTATGCTGTAGAGGTGACATGTCTTGGCTATCAAACGTTTTGTGACTCTCTCTGCATAACTGAAACGACTAAACGCATATATAAACTGGAGGAAGAAACGAAAATATTGGACGAGGTGACAGTAGTAGCAGACCGTAGCCAGATAGTAAGGAGGACTGCCAATGGCGAGGTGTTCTATCTGTCGGCAGATGCCAAGAAGATGAACAATCCCTTTATGGCTTTACAAGAGATTCCTACCATCATATCCGACGCCAACACCTCGTCGGTGAAAATGCTAAATGGAGAAACTCCCCTAATTCTCATCAATGGCAACATGGTCAATTCGGGCATCGGTCCGATTTCCCCAGCCGACATCGAGTCCGTGGAAGTCGTAAACTCTGTTTCTGCCCGATATTTGCAAGAAGGCGTGACGAGCATTTTGAACATAAAACTAAAAAAACAGACCAAGCCATATTTATGGCTTGAAGGGGCGACACGCCATGAAATCCCGCTTGACAATGGTTTTGGCGTGGGATATTTTGAGGTGGGAAATCATAAGGTGAGCCTTTATGGCAGGGCTGCTTACCACTACAAATATCATGACGACGTGGAATCGCTCGTGAACCGTGAGAACACTGGTTACAAGCAGAGTTACCATCTGTCAACTCGCAATGATGGCAGCAAATGGATAGGCGAATTGCTGTTGAAGTACCAAATGACGGCAAGAGATTATTTTGCCGCCCAAATCTATGATTCATATCATGCCACGGAGGAAAATGGCTCGGCGTGGGGATTCTATAAAACGGACATTTTACAGGCATATGGCTTCAAATCCCTCGACAAGAATAGAAGCAACATTCTTACCACAAGTCTGTATTACAAACATACGTTTACGAAAAACAGCGAATTGGAATTGCGCTTGGCCTATAATTTCAACAAAAACAAATATACCGCCAATCGTAGGTCTTTTTATGACGAGCAACTTGACGAGGACGATACTCGTTACGACAACAAGCGCCATTCAGGAAGTTTCAACATAGACTACTCCAAGGAATTCGCCAACAACGGTTCGTTGATAGCAGGAAGCCGAAGCACGCTTGTTATGGATGAAATCAACAACTTGATGGGTAAGAATCCACTTTTTAAGCACCATAATTACAATCAATACATGTATGTTGGATATGGTGGTTCTTGCAAGTTCCTGCGCTATAATGCATCCATAGGGCTAGAGGGAATATGGGCAAAGGCTGGCGAAGTGAGTTACTGCTATTTTCGTCCGAGAGGCAATGTGAGCATGACGTGGGTCGTCAACAGCCACAACTCCGTGCGTTTGAGCTACAGGCTCACGAACACAGCTCCCAATGTGGCATATATCAATCCCTACAACACGTCAACCGACTCCTTGCTGGTCAGCATCGGCAACCCTGAGCTCAAGCCTCAAATGACCCAGTATGCTTCCGTGTCTTATACGTTGAATGTAGGGAAGCTGTATCTTACGCCCACAGTCGATTACAAATACATAAGTGACATGATAGAAAATTACGGCTACTCCAAAGGTGATGTCTATTATAGCACTTACGCCAACACTGGTCATTTCGCCCAAACTTCAGCAGGAACCGACTTGAGTTATCGTTTCAAGTGGGGGCGAGTCTATGCAGGTGGCGGCTGGAAGGCCAGCCATTTCACTGGGCAAAATGCCAAGAACTCCGCCTATGCCTCATTCGGCTTCAATGCGCACGTGAAGGATTTTTCTTTCTATGGCGATGTAGATTACAATTCAAGAGATTACACGGCCTTGGCTTGCACAAAATACATACGACTTTCCGTTGCCAACCTCCAAGTGAATTACAATATCACCCCCGACTTTTACATTGGCATATGCCTACAGCATATCACTGGGGAATACCAAAGCAAGACGACCACCATAGATGGCTCTTTCCATTCCGTGACAGAGAATCATTACAAAGACCAGAAATTCCGTCCTTGGGCGATTCTGAGATATACTTTCCGTAAAAACGCAGACAAGAAGCATAAGCTTGGCAAAGTTTTGGATAGCACGGAAGAGGGTATCTCCATCTTAAGATAAAGCTATTTAGAATTAAGCACTCTGGTTAGTTTCTTATGATGTTGTCAAAAAAATAAATACAATGAAGAAATTTTCCATTTTTCGTCAACATGATTCCATGCAATGTGGCATAGCCTGCTTGCAAATGGTATGTAAATATTTCGGCAGAGAATACTCTTTGGATTCTTTGTCGAAACTTTGTTTTGCTACTACGGAAGGAGTTTCTCTGTTAGGTATCAATGAGGCCGCAAACACACTTGGCTTGCATACTACATGCGCTAGAGCTACAACTATGGTACTAGGTGAAGTCCCTTTGCCTTGTATCCTTCATTGGAACCAGAACCACTTTGTGGTTTTATATAAGGTCAAGAAAGGAAAGAAGTTCTATGTCGCTGACCCTGGAAAAGGATTGGTGACTTATAGTTTAGAAGAGTTCAAGCAGCATTGGATAAGCACAAGTTCCAATGGCGAGGACAAAGGCATCGCCATGTTCTTGGAAACCACTCCTGCATTCTTTACCTATAAGATGAAAGGGGAAGAGAACGTAAAAGAGAAAAGGTCTTTCCACTTTCTCTTTGGTTATGTGAAGAAATATCGCAACTATTTTGGGCAAATCATTTTAGGTTTGGTAGTCGGGAGCCTCTTGCAGCTTGTCTTGCCATTCCTTACCCAGTCCATTGTAGATGTCGGCATCAAGAACCAAGACATCGGCTTTGTTTGGCTTATCCTGTTGGGACAGTTGATGCTCACTATCAGCCGAACGGCAATCGACTTTATCCGCAGATGGCTATTGCTTCATATATCCTTGCGCATCAATATTTCATTGGTGAGCGACTTCTTCATCAAGCTCTTGAAGTTGCCGATGTCTTTCTTTGACACGAAGCTCATGGGCGACTTGATGCAAAGAATGAACGATCATAGCCGTGTAAACAATTTCCTCACACAGCAGACACTCAACATTACCTTTGCCATGCTCACTTTCTTTGTGTTCTCGGTAGTGCTGTTCTTCTACAACAAGTTAGTGTTTGCCATCTTCTTGCTGGGGAGTATTCTATATGGTGCTTGGATGACCTTGTTCTTGAAACGGAGAAAGGTGCTTGACTATGAGCTGTTTGAACAACAATCCATCAACAACAATAAGACTTATGAGTTTATCACCTCCATGCAGGAAATCAAGTTGCAGGATTGTGAACAGCGCAGAAGATGGGAATGGGAGGACACGCAAGCAGACTTGTTCGGCGTTCAAATGAAGTCGCTCAAACTCCAACAGACACAGGAGGCAGGAAGTATCTTCATCAACGAGGTCAAGAACATCATCATCACGGTAGTGGCTGCAACCGCCGTGATACATGGGCAAATGACACTTGGTATGATGCTTGCCGTGCAATACATCATCGGACAGCTCAACTCACCTGTGGAGCAACTGATGAACTTCTTCTATTCTCTGCAAGATGTGAAGATTAGCTTGGAGCGCATCAACGAGATTCACCAGATGGATGATGAGAACGGAAAGGAAGGCTTGCTAACTTCCATCGAGGACAAGAGTGAGGGCATTGACATCAAGAACATCATGTTCAAGTACGACCCACATGCTTTGCGCAAGACCATAGACGATGTGAACATTCACATTCCGCAAGGTAAGGTAACAGCCATCGTTGGCGCATCTGGCAGTGGAAAGACTACCCTCATCCGTTTGATGCTTGGTTATTATCCTGTCTTGGAGGGAAAAATCAATATTGGAAATACTGACATCAACAAACTCAACAAAAAGTGGTGGCGCAGACAATGTGGCGTTGTGATGCAGGATGGTGTCATATTCTCGGAGAGTATCGCACGAAACATTGCCGTTGACGATGGCGACATAGACAAGGAACGGTTGTTGAAAGCAGCCGAGATAGCTTGTATCAAGGACTATGTGATGGCTTTACCTCTGAAGTTCAACACCAAGATTGGACGTGATGGCGTGGGACTGAGCCAAGGACAAAAGCAGCGTATCTTGATTGCAAGGGCGGTGTATAAGAATCCAGACTATATCTTCCTTGACGAGGCGACCAACTCGCTCGATGCCAACAATGAGAGAAGCATCGTAGAGAACTTGGATAAGTTCTACAAAGGAAAGACGGTTGTGATAGTGGCTCATCGCCTAAGTACGGTGAAGAATGCCGACCAAATCGTAGTCATAGATCATGGCAAGGTTGTCGAGGTTGGCAATCATGAATCATTGACAGCCAAGCGAGGTGCATACTATAATTTGGTGAAGAATCAGTTGGAATTGGGAAACTAAAATGCTTTTGATATGGAACAAAAAGAATTCGATAATATTGAGTTGCGAAGCGAGAAGGTGAGGAATGTGATAGGTAAAGTTCCTCCTCGCCTCGTCAGCTTGGGGACAGTTATCATTACAATCATAGTCCTTGCCCTCGCAGTTGCTTTCTACAAGATACCTTATCCTATATCCATAGAGGCTAATGGTGAGGTCATCAATCAAAGAATAGTGCAAGTGTTTGTGCCATATAAGTATTTGTACCTTTTCGATGAGCCAAGGACGGCTCATGTATCTTTCGAGGGCAACGATAATGCATCTTATAACTGCGACATCATAAGCCATAATGCAAAACTCATACATAGGGAAGATGGCAACTATTTTATGGCAATAGCCACAATGAGTACACAGGGGAAAAATTCCCCTGTGCTGCAAAAGTACATGAAAGCCGATGTCAGAATCATCGTCAACAATAAGACCTTATGGCAGCAGATGTTAGGGTAAGCTATATCCTATATCAGCCATTTTAAAGAACATTTCGTGATTTTGCACTTACTTGTTGAATTCGCAGGTTATCTTTTAGTATTCTTTTATGTTAAAAAAATATTATTTTTATGAAAAATCCAATCAAATTCTTGCAATATTAAAGATTAAAAACTATTTTTGCAACATAGAATTATGCGTGTCTTGGAAAATGATGCAGAACTTACTTACAATCACTATAGTCAAATTGAGTTCGGGCATTAAAGATAAGTTTATAGCCGTAACTTCGAATTGTACTTTTGATTCAAATTGAGGACTGCTCTACAGTGATATGTTTACAATAATCTGGCACAAGATTATATACAAACCATACAAGACAAACATGAGCGGTTGCCGAAAAGCTAATAGTAAAGAGTAGGCATAATTATTTGTATTATGAATGATGTGATAAAAAAAAGATTTCTAGAAGAATCAGAAGTTCTCTTGAAATCAGAAATGGTAACTTTGGCAGGTGGTGGCTATGACGTGAATGATACAATAAAAGATCAAGTATGTCAAAATTCATGTTCAGCAAGCTGTAATGTTAGTTGTAGTTCTGGATGTTCAAAACAAAGAGCAAGTTAATGAAAATTCTCTTTAATCCGATATATCGGCTAAAAGTAGATAAAGGTAAAGTCTTTATCTTTCATAGAGGAGGGATTGTTAGTGCAGAAGACCAACATGACGAGGGATTTTGTGGAGCAATCCATCCTCTTCATGCTATTATTTTATCATTTTTAAATGGCAAGGAAATTGATGATACCATTGAGGATATAAGAAAATTTATCCCAATAGATGCTAAAGAACTTATTCAATTTATTACCAATTTAGTAGATTGTGAATGTTCTAAAGTTATTCATTACAAAAATTATAGCATAGTATTTCCGTCTCGTCTTATCATTGTTTCTGATAAGACGAGAGATATTGTGTATAATCCTAAAGATTTCTTATTGGATAATATAGATTTGTCTGTATCAAGACCTATTTCCGTATCAAAACTTACATTAATGGTTAATAATATTTGTTCAACAAATTGTTATTATTGTTATGCAGATAAGCGAAAGATAGTAGAAAATAAGATATCCATTGAACGTTATAAACAGATAATTGAAGAAGCAAAAATAAATGGTGTTGTTGCAATTGATGTAATTGGAGGTGAATTCTTTTTATATTCTCATTGGAAACAACTGTATAAATTCTTGGTAGAGCACAATTATTATCCTTTGTTAAGTACAAAAATGTGTTTGAAAGAGTCTGATATTCAATTTCTTTCTTCTAACAACTGCACTCAATTGCAATTCTCGTTAGATTCTCTAATCCCGCAAACATTAAATCGAATGTTAGGAGTAAATGATAGGTATGTTGAAAACGTAAAACATACCCTAAGACTATTAGATAAATATGGCATAAAAATTGCGATACATTCGATTCTAACGCAAAAGAATTCTACAGAAGAGGATTTTAAATCAATATTTGACTTTATAAAAGATTTTACCAATATCCTTTATTGGAAGCCTGATGTTGGAGCGGAATCAATTTATGTAAATACCGCAGTTCATGGTTCAATTGTACCCACAAAAAAGGCTCAAGCATCTGTATCTGTATTATGTAATAAATTACAGAAAAATGCTAACTTTCCGATTCTATCTTCAGGACTTGAAGAAAAAGAGATGCCCTCTTCTGCTAAAACTTGGGCCAAGTTTAATGAAAGAAGTGTTTGCGCTGGCAATTATCTTCAATTGTTTGTCCTGCCAGATGGCAATGTTACCATTTGTGAAGAATTATACTGGCATCCAAAATTTATTGTGGGCAACATTTTAGAACAATCACTCAATGATATATGGAATTCTAAGGCAGCTTTGAATCTTTATCATCTAAAGCAATCAGAAATTTCAGATGTTAGTCCATGTAAGACCTGTAGAGATTACGAAGCATGTAGAATTCCTAAACAAGTGTGCTATAGAGATATTGTAAGGAAATACGGTGCAAAACATTGGGATTATCCAGACGTAAATTGTCCGAAGTGTCTATGAAAAAGTATTTGTATATTCTTTGTTGGTGCTTTGTGCAATGCACACTAACGTGCTTTGCACAAAGTAATCTGATGGCAGCATCAGACACCATAAAACTTTCAGAGGTAACCGTCTCTGCAGAAAGACCATTGGTTCAGCGTAAGGCGGACAGAATGATAGTTAGTGTAGAGCACAGTAAAATGCTGAAAGCTCGTTCACTTTCCAACATTTTGCAATTGATTCCAGACGTAGATTATGACGGAGAAGGAGGCATTAGCGTTATGGGGAATAGTGTCAAGATATACGAACGTGGAAGATTGTTGAACCTGAGAGGTGCGCAACTTAAAAGTTATCTTTCTTCTTTGCGTGGCAATGAAATTAAGAACCTGGAGATTCTTCCTCAAGCAACCGCCGAATATGATGCGGAAGGGGGTACTGCAATTCTTGTTATCAATCGACAGAAGAAGCATGAGTATGGAATTTCGGGTTATGTTGGTAGCGAGTATGAACGGAAAAGCAGAAATACTTTCTCAGAATATACTGGATTGACATATTCATGGGGCAAACTTGCTCTCTATGGCAATATGTCCTTTGAACAGTCGAAAAGCAGAACAAAAACCGCAGAAAACGACTATGGAAGTGGCGTAATTATTGATAGTCAATCGGAAAGTTCAGACAAAGGGAACTACTATATGCCAAAAATAGGACTCGACTTCACCATCTCTCCCAAGCAATATTTGGGTATCGAGTGGTCGGGCAGTTACTCGAAAGACTATTCCTACGACTGTTGGGTTAATTCTTCGATTGTTGACAACAGTCCACACCCAACGAGCATCAAGAGTTTTGCACCATATACGTTAAAGGACAACACTAATAACGTTACCTTAAACTATGAATGGACGACAGATACACTAGGCAGTAAGATGAACATTGTTGCCGATTATGCAGGAAAAAGAGAACGAGATTTGTATAAATATGAGAACAAATATGTTTTATACGGAGGTTCGGACAGTATCGTATCAAAGTCGCAACCCTCAGTCGAGGGTATAGACATTTATAGCGCACAGGTAGATTTTACAAAGATTATAAATCATCATCAGTTCACCCTTGGAGCCAAGTACGTATATGCAGACATCAATTATAATAGCAAATTGTATCTCGGTAATGCAACCTTGGCAGGCATACTATCGGAAGCCATTGAACAGCGAGACAATTTCAAATACTCTGAGCAACGATTCGCAATATACGGAATGTATAGATATACTTTTCACCCTTGGGAGATACAGATAGGAGTGCGTAATGAATATACAGAGTGGAAAACTCGGCAAAAGGTGAAAGACCAATTGAGTAATAACCAGAATGGCAACACACTCTTCCCATCATTCTTTGTGAAAAGAGATATTGGAGAGGGAAACGCTTTGTCGCTGAGTTATACGCAATCCATAAATCGACCGTCGTACCAGATGGTAAATCCGTTCGTCTTTCATTTGTCTGAAACATCTTATAAGGAAGGCAATCCTAATTTAAGAGGTGAGTTACTGTATAATGCAGCATTGCAATTCGTTCTGAAATCAAGATACGTTTTCTCACTTTCAGCACTCTTCATAGACAAAAAAATCAATGAAATGTACGAGCAGATTGGAGAAAGACAAACTCGCTATACATTGAGAAACGATGGCTCAACAAAGAGATTGTTGCTATATATGGGTATACCTTTTAAATGGGGTATATGGAATTGTAGAAATAATGTAGAGTTGAGTCAGAGTTTATATCAGAATAGGATCAAACATGTTAACGACTTCGGGGTTGCTCTGACTAGTTTAAGTCGATTTAGACTGTCAAAACAATTTATGGCAATGGCAAACATTCGCTATGTGAAACATTATAAGCAACTCTATCTTATTCAGAAAACCGATTTGGTTAACGTTGACATTGAGGGCGATTACAACTGCTTTAATGACAAACTGAATATCAATTTTGGTGTGAAAGACTTACTTAATAGTAGGGGAAAGAATCGGCAAGTATTCAAAAATGGTGATTTTGAACACCATTCAAACTTCGATTTTCTTTCAAGAAAGTTCTTTGTTGGCATGACGTTTAGTTTTTCCGCAGGAGCAAAACGCACAAGTCGACATGGCAAGACATATTCAAATGAAGATGATAAAGAAAGAATGTAGAGCACTTGGATAGGCTTATATCCGAACATTTGTTGCTATCTCCATAAGAGTTCGTTTCTCCATCCTTGTGGAAATCCCATGGCATGTAAATCAATATTGGGATAATCTGCAAATTTGAGCAGAGAGCTTTTCAAATCCATACAAGGAGTTATAGTTTGCTCCATATATAATAAGGTACATAACTGATGGTACAGTTTGATAGGCTTTTGGGTTGGAGTTATCCAAGCAAGGGGAAGCCGATTTGGCAATTGTGGCTTCAAGGCAAAACGCCTATTCCATATACGAGCATGGTGGGCACAACAATTTCGAAGCACGGTTATGCACCTTACCCAACTTTCCAAGTAAGTGTATTGAGGAAGCCCAAACTCTCTTGCCACTTGCTTTTTGAGACGATTGTCCTTGAATAGACAAAATAATTTGGAAAGCGTACCAAACGAAACGACCTCCAATGTTTTCCACACAGGAGGGAGAGAAGGAAAAGTATATTTCTCGGAATGCTCCTTGATGAAATCTTCATTTGAACGAGACACCTCTTTCTTGATATTGTCAAGGCAGCCTTCATAAAAGTCTGCATTTTTGAACAATGATGCATCCATAAACCAAAATGCACCATGCTCCATAGAGAACACCTGAATCATTTTGGTTCGAAGAGAAATCTCTATATCTTGAATTGCCTTGAATATGAGTTGTCGAAGTTCTTTGTCAAAGAGATAAAGGTCGATGGCTTGTTCAAATGTACTACCCAGCTTATAATGATGAAACTGCCTGTCTTCCTCCATATATCGTAGGTAACTGGCAATACGGAAATAGCTGATATTTAGAAGCTGCAATTTGGCAGTTGCAATATCCTCTATCACCAGCCCTCTGTTTTGGAGCAAGGCAACCTGTTCTTCTACGTTTATCGGTTGTTTGTCGTAATCCATATACCCTTTATAAAAAGCGAAGTCCCACCGTGGTACGCATCGTTGAGAGGCGTGGTGGGATTTGTTGCTGCAACAATACTCTTTTTTATTGGAAGCTCCAAATATTTTCTTCAAAATCTACTTATCAAATATGGATTTTATTATAAAAAGTTCTAATTTCAATGATTTTCTCCTTGCATACTATGGAAAATTTAGAAATTTATCGTACCTTTGCCCTCGATTAAAGGCGTTCTTTGCATATTGCAAAATACAGAAACGAGCAGAAGTCCGCTCGTTTCCATATCGTTACCTACATGGAATAGGTAATTTTTCAACTTCTTGATATTCAATAGAAGTCCTATTTAGGGCGAGTTAGCTTTATTAATCCTTAATTTGATCGTTCTGAAATAGTCCACCAGCTTGGTGGACAAATTATTTCCCTAAAATTTCCACAAGTTGTGGAAGATTTCAGTTCTCCTTTGGATTGAGGTCGAAAGGAAGCAGAGGCATATCGTCATCACCATTATTAAATCTGTCGAAATCAGAAATATATGAACGGTCTTGGATGAGCTTATATTTCTCATATTCTCCATAAGCCTTTGCTCTTGCTTCATCTTGCGAAACAGTTCCTGCCGAAGGGTTTGCCTCATAGTCCATTGCCGCAAGGAACTGGGCAAGTCGCTTTCGCCAATCTTCCATTGTTGTAATGATATGGCGTTGGGCACGAGTCTCAGCAAAGTCAAGGAATGAAGTAGTTATGCCATTGAGTTGATTAAGTTCGGTATCCGACAAATAGTTCTTGGCTACAATTGTGTCCGACTTTTGTACTCGTCCGTTAGGTGCTTTTTTCCATGTGGTAAGCCCCATGTGTGGTTGTTCGGCATCAGCTCTGTTAAAGACAATCTCTGCTGCGGTATGATGTGTGACAGCCAAGTGCATCATATTCTGCACCATCTTGAAGAACAATTTGGTACTTTCTGATTTTGCATCATAATCAGCACTACACTCTGCATATACATCCGTTATCTTCTGATAGTAGCGACGTTCAGACGTCCGTATCTCACGGATGCGTTCCAGCAAGTCATCAAAGTAGTCCTTGCCGAAATGCTTGCCTTGTTTCAAGCGTTCGTCATCAAGTACATACCCCTTGATGATAAACTCCTTCAACACAGAAGTTGCCCATATACGAAATTGAGTTGCTTGATAGCTGTTCACACGGTAACCTACGGCAATAATGGCATCAAGGTTGTAGAACAAAGGAGTACGTTCCACATCACGCTCACCCTCAAGTTGAACTTGTTGAATTTTTCTACAAGTTGCCTCTTTTGTAAGTTCTCCACTTTCATAAATTTGAGAAAGGTGATAAGCAATCGTTGCTCGGTCTACGCCAAACAAATCTGCCATGCGTTTTTGCGACATCCAAAATGTCTCGTTGTTGAATATCACTTCAATGCGGGTTTCACCTTGTGCTGTTTTATACAGCAATATGTTGGATTCCAGTGAGTTTTGGATAAGTTCTGTGGTAGAAACGGACTGCGAAAAATATTCTCTTGCTTGTTGCACCAGAGGTTTCTTTCCGTCTGCATTTTCAGCTATAATCATGCACGCCATACGAGACAAACGGAATATGTTCACCTTTCTATATGCACCACTACCGAGCTTGACCATATCAACCGTTTGGTTGAAATGGTCATCAATCTTCATGCCTTTTTGATTGGCTACGGCAATTGCCTTATTTATGACATTTTGGAATTTCCAGTTAGTAGAATATCCCATAGCATTACAAAGGTCGCGCGAACTCCAATATTCCTTGTTGTTTTCGTCAGTCCTGCGGATAGCATCAAACGTAGGACGCATTTCTGGTATATTATCTTTCTCAGCCATATAAAACGTTCTTCTAAAATTGTCCCAACCTGGTACAAAAAAATTCATTCCACCAATCCCAACTCTTTCAGATAGCCTTCAATCTCCTTGTCAAGGTCGGCTCGTTTGGCTTCCAGCTCCTTGATTTCCTTCATCACGGCATGGATGTCAATAGGCTCTTCTTCCTCGAAAGTATCAACATAACGAGGAATGTTGAGATTGTAGTCGTTCTCAGCCACTTCTTGCAGTGTGGCGAGATGGCTGTACTTTTCTATCTCCTTGCGCTCACGATAGGTATCAACAATCTTCTTAATATGCTGCGAACGGAGCTTGTTCTGGGTCTTGACCTTTTCAAACTCCTTGCTGGCATCAATAAACAGAATGTTGTCATCCTCCTTACGGCATTTCTTGAACACCAAGATACAGGTCGGGATGCTTGTGCCATAGAAGATGTTGGCAGGAAGACCGATGATGGCATCCACATAGTTCTTCTTCTCAATGAGGAAACGGCGGATTACGCCCTCGGCATTGCCACGGAACAACACGCCATGAGGAGCGACACAAGCCATTGTGCCACCCTCGTTGAGGTGGTAAATCATGTGGAGAATAAAGGCATAGTCGGCTGTCTTGCGTGGTGCCAAGCGTCCAGCCTTGCTGAAACGATCATCGTTGTTGAACTTATCGGCAGCACTCCATTCGGCAGAGAAAGGAGGATTTGCTACCACAGCGTCAAACTGTGTATCGCCAAAAGCATCCGCCTCCAAAGTATCGCCATTCTCTATGCGGAAGTTGCTAAACTTGATGCCATGAAGAAGCATATTCATACGAGCCAAGTTGTAGGTCGTAGGGTTCTTTTCCTGTCCGAAAATCTCGTTGGCATTGCCTATGCTTGCAGCACGAAGCAGCAGCGAACCACTACCACAAGTTGGGTCATAAACATTGCGCAGACGAGCGTGACCAATGGTCACAATCTCTGCCAAGATACGGCTCACTTCCTGAGGAGTGTAGAATTCACCGGCCTTCTTGCCAGCACCAGCGGCAAACTGGCTAATCATATACTCGTAGGCATCACCGAGAATATCAATCTCTTGCGATGCTTCCACACCAAAGTCAATATCATCAAGTGCAAGAAGAACATTGCTGACCAAAGTATTCTTGTCATCGGCAGTCTTGCCCAACTTGGGTGAAGCAAGGTCAATGTCAGAGAATAGACCTCCAAAGTCTTCTTCGCTGTCCTGTCCGAGGGTACTGTCCTCTATGCGCTTCAATGAGCGTTCGAGCATCGGCAGAATATTCTCCTTTCTCTTAATGCTCTCAATGACAGACGAGAACAGGAAGTTTGGCTCAATGAAGTAGCCGATATTCTCCAGACATTCGGTTTTTACACCTTCCTGCAATTCTTCCACATCAGCATCCATCTCCATTGCCCACAGTTCCTTGAATGTGACTTCATCATCCACCAACGCGTCATTGGCGTGCTTCTCTATCTTCTCCGACAAATACTTGTAGAAGATAAAGCCAAGGGTGAAATACATGAAGTCACTGGCAGACATATTGCCACGCAGTTTGTTAGCAACTTCCCAAAGTTGGTCACGGAGTTTCTGTTGTAATTCTTCGCTCATATTAAGTATTAAGTTTTAGTGATTAGTGATTATGTTTGCTTTGTAGCATTTTTTCTTTAATTGTTTTTATAGAGGATGTCAATAGTTTGATTAATTCCTCTGCATCACTATAAACACTATCAAATTCATTATCTTTTAAATATTCACTCTCATGTAATAATTCTAACCAATAAATGGTTTCACTCGTTTCTTTCTGCGAGATAGACAATTTCGCAACAAAATCAGCTTCGCTTTGTCCGTAAAAGGCTTCGGCTATGTTTGCTCCGATACTTGTACCACTTCTAAGTAATTGTTTTGAAAGAACGTATTCTTTCTTTTCTTCACATAAATACTTGTACAAGCGTATAACCCTTAGTGCAAAAAGCTTGCTCTTATCTTTTAATATACTTTGCTTCATAATCTTTTTTTTAAGTTTTATGTTTTAGTGATTAGTGACTAAGTGGTTGCAGTGCAACACTTCATCACTTCATCACTTATCACTAACACTTCATCACTTATCACTAACACTTAACACATAGAAAATGTTCTTATAATAGAACGCAATTTATCGAGTATTCTTGTCAATGCCTTGCGCTTTTTTATCAGTCCCAAGTGTTTCTCCTTCAATGCCTCTTGTATGATTTCAGGCTGTTCCTTTTGCAAGTAGTCATATTCAGAGAGATAGTGATTGAGCACGGATACATCCAAATCCTCATCCTTTGCAAGCGTATTGACAGCATTGTTACGTTCCGTGATAATGTAGTTGTTCAACCGTTCTTCAAGGTCGCTTGTACCGTCAGCCTTTTGTTTGCGAGCCATGAAGTTGTCACGGTCGTCATCCACATTTTTCTGAATAAAACCGTCAATGAGTTTTGCCTTACTACGAAGTTCGGCGTCCTTGATCATGGTGTCGATGATGTGCTTACGCCTCTCTTCGTAGTCCTCGCTATAAGGATTGAGATCTGCAATCAACTCCAAGATATAGGCAACATTGATAATATCGCTATGTAGCAGTTCCAAGCAGAAGTCAATATCTCCAAGCCCCGTGGCTGTTTCTTTCTGAGGATCAGGCTCACATGCCATGCTGGATTCTTCTTCAGGAGTCTGGTAACTCTTCTTTGATTCATCATTCTTGACAGCAAACGAATCGTGTATATCAAGATACTTGCTGCGGAAGTCCATAAACTGCTGTTCGCTCATTCCGAGGTCTGGAGCATCCTCTTCAAACTCTTCATATACCTGTATCTCGGCGTGCTTCTTGATGATGTCACGGAAGGCAAGGACAAACCGCTTCTTGTCGTTCTCGCTCTGCAAATAGTCCACATAGTGCGGTTCGGGATAATGCTCCAAGAAGTTCTTTGTCAGTTCTTGATAGTGGGTTTTTACATCATCAAATGGTGGACGGACAATATCTTCTATAGGATTTCCATTGCTGAAAAGTTTGATGGACTCATCCACCTTGCTTTTCAAATCACGGAAACAAACTACCTTACCGAAACGTTTCTTCTCGTTCAACACACGGTTGGTACGACTGAACGCCTGCAACAAACCATGATACTCCATGTTTTTGTCAACATAGAGAGTGTTGAGTTTCTTGCTGTCAAAGCCAGTAAGGAACATACCGACAACCAAGCAAAGGTCAAGAGGCTTCATGTCTGCCTTTTTTTTCTTCATGCGTAGGTTGATGTCATCATAATACGCACGAAAGTTCTCGGTAGTGAAACTTGTACCATACATATTGTTATAGTCATCCATGATGGCTTGCAGCTCGTCTGCCTCGCCTGTACTTTCGCTTGCAAAACCGCCAGTGTTCATACCGGTCTGCTCATCGTCTTGACTACTGTTGGCAGCGTATGTGAAGACTGCTCCAATCCTAATCTTTGGATTGAGGCTCTTGAATATCTTGTAGTAATGGATTAGCATCGGCACAGACTGCACGGCAAACAATGCGTCAAACTCTCCTTCAAATGTTGACTTATTGAAATTATTAAGGATAAATTTGGCAATCTCTGTCATGCGGCCTTGGTCGGCATTATCCACATCCTCATTGCCGTGGTAGTATTCCACAAGGAAGCCAAGCACATTCTCGTCAGCAATGGCATCCTTGATAAGATACTTGTGAAGACAGTTGCCGAAGATTTCCTTTGTGGTATGTCCGTCAACAGCATTTTGGACAAAGATAGGGGTGCCTGTAAAACCGAATATCTGAGTATTGTCGAAGAACTTCACGATGTTCTTGTGGCAATCGCCAAAATGGCTTCGGTGACACTCATCGAAGATCATCACGATGCGAGAATGGCGTATTTCCTCAATACGACTGCTATACCACTGCTTACTGACAGCTGCATTAAGTTTCTGTATGGTGGTAATGATAATCTTTGAATTGCTGTGCAGACGCTTCACCAATTCGTCTGTGTTGTCGGTACTGTCAACGGCACCAGGCTCAAAAGCCTCGTATTCGGCTTGGGTCTGCGTGTCGAGGTCGTGGCGGTCTACCACGAACATAACCTTATCCACATCGTCCGACTCGGATACGAGTTGGGCTGCCTTGAATGAAGTCAAGGTCTTGCCAGCACCTGTAGTATGCCAAATATAGCCATTGTCGTTGGAGTTTTCCACACGGTCGAGAATCTTCTCCACTGCATAGAACTGATAAGGGCGAAGTACCATCAGACATTTGTCACCCTCATGCAATACTATGTACTTGCCGATAATCTTACCCAAAGTACACTTGTCGAAGAACACTGTGGCAAACTTCTCCAAGTCGTTGAAAGGCACATTGGCGGCATCCGTCCAGTTGAATGTGAACTTATATCCACTATTCGGGTTGTTGGCGAAATAGCGAGTGTTTACACCATTGGATATGACAAACAACTGGATGTAGTCAAACAGTCCATGGAAAGAAGTCTTGTGATAGCGTTGTATCTGGTTGTATGCCTGTTTCAGTTCCACACCTCTGCGCTTCAGTTCTATTTGAACCAAAGGCAGACCATTGATAAGTATAGTCACATCGTAACGGCATTTCTTTCTGCCCTCAACCGTGATTTGATTGGAAACTTGAAACTCGTTCTGACACCAGTGAGTGCGGTTCAAGAACTCCACCCACAGACGTTCGCCGTTTTCCAGTTCAAGCGGAAATAGGTCACGCAGTTTCTTTGCCTTTTCAAAGCGAGTGCCACCTTCGAGATAGATAAGTATCTTTTCAAACTCAGACTCCGTAAACTCTGTGCGTCCAAGTTCCTCCAATTTCTTCTTGTTGTGTTTCTCCAACTGCCTTTTGAAATTGGCAGACAGGTTCTTCTCCTCTTCAATATGAACATACTCGTAGTTCATCTTTTGAAGAGTTGCAATAAGTCCGTTTTCGAGGGCAGCTTCACTTTGTACAGACATATCTTATCTTTTTTATCGTTACACTTATAAGAAGGTTTTCGTTAAGCCAGATGAGCAGAGCTAAGTTTACTTAAGCTCTGCCATGGCGAGAAAACGTGCCATGAAATGGAACATGGCTATTCATTCATTTGTAGAAAATGAATATCCAAGGCATTCTCTATTTTGTTTATGGCTTCAAGCGAAAGATTCTCACGCCCTTTTAATATTTTTGAAATGTACTGTTGGGTACAATTCATTTTCTCTGCCAACATCTTTTGAGTCATTCCAAGTTCCTTCATTCTTGCTGACATGATATTGGCTATCATCTGCGAATGGTAAAACCAAGGTTTTTCTTCTTGGCTCATTTGTGCTCCTTTATTTCGAACAGGAGATATTGTTTCCTTTATCATCTTAGACGTATTTCGCTTTGTACCATTTATATTTGGCTATTGCCATTTCGCCTACAAAGATAACTGATTTTAATGAGAAAGCACAACTGTAGGGTAGTTTTCTCTTTTATGTGTGAAAATAATATATTGAAATTGATATTATGACACTTTTGCCGAGGCTTATACAGGTAATCTCTTAATAACTCGGCAAAAACTCGGCAAAAATATAAAAGCAAAAACCCCAACCACTTATTATCAAGTAGTTAGGATTCTTATTGGTGCGCCTGACAGGACTCGAACCTGCACGTCGGGAGACACCAGATCCTAAGTCTGGCGCGTCTACCAATTCCGCCACAAGCGCATTTGCGGGTGCAAAGTTAGCTATATTTTTTGATTTTAAAGAATTATGCAAGAGGTAAATTAAAGCACAATTTGCCAACAAAGGGACAAAAACCTCGCGGAAGGGGGAGATAATACAGAAAAAAAACGTAACTTTGCCCCTCGTTTTAGCGGCCACGCCCGATATGCAACGGGACAGAGAACCATCAGGTAGCCACACAGGGCAAAGATTCGCCAGGTAGCCACAAGGCAGCGAGCCAACAGGCACCCTCGCCCCCACTCCACTCGGATGATCGCACAAGGACGGGCCGTCATAATGTAGTCAACATGATTCTAACAAAACAGCTATTCCTCTCCATCGCCATCCTCTTGGCCTCCCACCTCTCATTGTCAGCGCAATCGGACGCGTGGAGACCATCAGAACACTATACGAACATGGTAACACAATTTGAGAACCGCAACGATATCGACACCTCCACCATCGTCATGCTGGGCAATAGCCTGACCGAGTTTGGAGGCGACTGGAGCGAAAAACTGGGAAGGCCCGGCATCGTCAACTACGGCATCATGGGCGACAACACCCAGGGAATGCTCCGCCGACTCTATCAGATTACACCCCACCACCCAAAGGCTATCTTTCTGATGGTCGGTACCAACGACGTGACGGGCGAGGAGACTGACGAGGAGATCTTTGAGAAATGCCGCAGCGTGATCGACGCCATCCGCACGCAGACCCCGCAGACGCGTCTCCTGGTGCAGAGTCTGCTGCCCGTGAACCTGGAGGTGAAGTTGTGGAAGATACTGGAGGGACAGGAAGCGAAGATCGTCGATATCAACCACCGGCTGCAGGACTACTGCGAGCGGCAGCAGCTGACCTTCATCAACCTCCACCCGCTCTTCACTACCGAGGACGGACTCACCATGCGGGCAGACCTTACCACAGACGGGCTCCACATCAACGAGGCGGGCTACCGTATCTGGGCCAGCGTCCTGCAGCCCTATTTGGAGGAAATTCTCACTGCTCAATAAGCGAAGAATACCCACTACTTTCGATCGTTAGGTTGGTAAACACTTTCTTGCCGCTGTGAGCTGAGACACCATACCCGCTACCTTGGCAGTGATAGTCAGGGCCCCAGGAACCCTGCCTCCACGTATCCCCTACGTATCGACAACGTATCAACCTCCCTTCGAACAAATATCGTTTACGTATCGTTTCCGTATTGTTTCCGCTTCCGGAAGCGAGAACGATAGGAGAACGATAGGAGAACAATACGGGATTGATACGGGATCAATACGGAATCAATACGGGATCGATACGAGAATGATACGAGACGACACCCAACTGAGGTTTTTAACAAGATATTTAACTTTTTTATCAACATTTCTTTGTATTATATTTTACATTTTGTTCACTCGCTACACCTCATCTTTCATGCAAAGATGACTGACACATCAATAGTCAAGGCGCAGCAACTATACAAAGATAATCCCACACCCTGCCAAAAGCAAGACGATTAGCATGAATTAACGACCCATTAACTTTTCTCCGTATCCATTTAACAAAGGCCGCATCAGCCAAAAACTGTCCATTATTGCCTTTTTCCATATTCTCCCCTACAATTCTGCCCAAAAGCAAGCAGATACTTCCGACGACGCCTGCTGCCACGAAATGCGAATCATGACGGACTTCGACTATAAACAAACACGACAAATAAAGAAGAAATATTTTTGCCATTTTAACAAAAACACACAATACAAGTTCATCAAGTGAGTATCGAAACGTTCCACTTGCAAAGATTGATTTTTTGTCTCTTGCAACACTTGGGATCTATTCTGAAGACTGTAAGGGGAGATAAAGAAAAAAGAGTTGTGCTTTGCACAACTCTCCTTAAAATGTAGCGGGAGGGGGTCACGATCCCTCGACCTCCGGATTATGAATCCGACGCTCTAACCAGCTGAGCTATCCCGCCAACATTGCTTCTATCTTGCTCACCCTAGTGGATGATTTTCAAAAGCGAGTGCAAAGTTACGAAGAAAAAACGAACCGTCCAAATTTTCCGCATGATTTTTTATCCAAGAAGCCATTTTTGTTGTTTTTGCCGCCCTCAGAGAAGCACAAAAGCACCCCTTTCGAGGGTTTCGCCATCCCGAACGAATCCCGAGACCATCCCGAACGAATCATGAACACTTCCTGCTCGCCACCAAGTATTCTAAAGCGACGCAATGGCGCACGCGCAAAATTATCTCGGCATAATTTCATGGGTTGGAGAAAAAACAATACCTTTGCATGCGAATAAATCAAGCTGCATGCGGCCATAGGAGGACAAGGCCTTCGTTGCGCCCGCCAAGCAGCACCAAGACACCATTACCAAACAAATCGATCACAATATTCATCAATTTATCAAGATCATGAACAGAAAAAGCATTTACGCCACATTGTTCCTCACGTTCCTCCTGGGCATAGGAGGACAGACCGCCCTTGCCCATACGGACGGATCGGACGCAGGATATCGCGATAACCAGACGGCTGCCAGCCTCATCCAGGCAGGCGAAGCAGAGGGAGCTAAGATCCTTGCCGCCCAAGCCGAGACCTCGCTGCTGCACCTCGACGAGGACGCCGTCCTCTATGCCACCATCGCCAACCAGTCGCAGACCATGATGGCGCGCCCCGCCGTCGTCTGCACATGGAACGGGAAGCTGGTGGGCAAGACGGTGCTGACCAACGGCCTGAAGGGGCTGGACCAGCAGACCGTGGCCATCCACATCTCTGCCGCTGACCTCGACAAGGTGCTGGGCGAGGACGCCAAGAAGGGAGCGATCCGTCTGGAACTGAAACTCATCGACGAGGCCCAACCTCTGAAGACGGCCTGCAGCGCCTCCTACGTCAACATCACCCGCGCCGAGTCGTTCTACACCCGCCGCATGGTAGTGGAAGAGGGAACGGGCGCCTGGTGCGGATGGTGCGTGAAGGGCATCGTGGGCCTGCGCTACATGAACGCGACCTATCCCGACCAATTCATCGGCATCGCCGTACACAACGGTGACATGTACACGGTGAACAACTACAAGACCTGGCTGGCGAAATATTTCGACGGCTATCCCAACTGCCTCGCCAACCGCAGCGGCAAGGCCTTCATCCCCGAGGCCGCCAACCTGGAGCGCCGCCTGAAGGCGATGGACGAGAAGGCAGAGTGCGACATCCAGTTCACGGCACAGTTGGCCGACGGCACCATTAGTTTCCATACCACCACGACGTTCCTTACCACCAAGCAGGAGAGTAACTATCGTATGGCCTACGTCGTCTGTGAGGACCAGTTGCCCATCACGCAGAACAACTACTATGCGGGCGGCGAGAATGGCGAGATGGGCGGTTTCGAGGACCTGCCCAAGAAGGCGGAGATCAAGGTGGACGACGTGGCACTCGGCATCTACCCCTCACCGGAGGGCATGGAGGACGTGCTCCCGCAGACCATCGAGGCGGAGCAAGCCTATGAGCACGCCTACTCCATCGACGCTCCCTACCACGACGAGGACGACAACCTCTGGGCCGCCGTCCTGCTCATAGACGGCGCGACGGGCGAGATCGTGCAGGCCGCCAAGGCCAAGGTGCTGCCCGCCACGTCGATCCAGGGCGTAGCCGACCAGCCCGCCACCACTCCCCGGGAGGGCATCTTCAACCTTCAGGGCCAGAGACTGCGCTCGCTGCAGCACGGCATCAACATCGTCAATGGCAAGAAGGTCCTGAAGCGATAAAGTCCTCATTAAAGACGAGGACACACAACCTATCGGAGTAGGAGGCAAGCACCGCCACGGCGCCAGCCTCCTACTTCTTCGTTTTCGCCAGACAAAGGCCTGGTCATATAGGCCATGAAGAAAAGCGATTAAGGACCAAAAATGTGACAACCAAAAACGCAAGAAGGCCTCAACGAGCGATTTGGGATTAAAAAAACGAAAAAAGAAGCACACGTCGAATATTTTTCGTAATTTTGCATTTCGTAACCGCCTTGCGCCATGCCGCCACTCCCTTTACGGGGGCGGCCCACGCTCACGGGCGACCACCAACGATATGTTTCGGATCAAGAAATTAGACCTATTCATCGCCCGCCAGTTCGGCCAACTGTTTGCCGGCACGTTCTTCATCAGCCTCTTCGTGCTGATGATGCAGTTTCTGTGGCGCTATGTCGATACGCTTATCGGCAAGGGTCTCTCCGTTGATGTGCTGGCGGAGTTTTTCTGGTACATGGCCCTGATCATGGTGCCGCAGGCCCTCCCCCTGGCCATCCTGCTCAGTTCGCTCATCACCTACGGCAACCTGGGCGAGAGCAGCGAGTTGACAGCTATCAAGGCGGCAGGCATTTCCCTGCTCCAGTCGATGCGCGGACTGATCGTCGTGAGCGTCTGCATCGCTTTCGTCTCGTTCTATTTCCAGAACAACGTCGCCCCCAACGCCCAACTGAAGCTCGCCCAGCTCATGCTGTCGATGAAGCAGAAAAGTCCGGAGCTGGAGATACCAGAGGGCATCTTCTACGACGGCATCCCCCAGACCAACATCTACGTGGGAAAGAAAGACCTGCAGACGGGCAAACTCTACAACATCATGATCTACCGCATGACCGAGTCGTACGAGGACCAGGCGATTATCCTGGCCGACTCCGGCATGCTCCAATCTACTGCCGAGAAGAAGCACCTCGTGATGAACCTCTATAGCGGAGAGTGGTTTGAGAACATGCGGTCCGAGGAGCTCTCGGGAAGCGCAGCCGTGCCCTACCGCCGCGAGACGTTCGTCCACAAACGCCTCATCATGGACTTCGACGGCGACTTCAGCCTGACCGACGCGGCAGGGTTGGCAGGCAACGCGCGCACGAAGAGCCTGCAGCAGATACAGACCGACATCGACTCGCTCAACCTCTCGGGCGACAGCATCGGCAAGATGTACCTCCGCGACGCCGACAACTTCTACTACGAGGGACGTCCCCTCACACCCCACATGCTCAAGATGGCACGGCAAGAGGCGGCAGCCAAGACAATGGACTTCGACACGCTCTTCGCACGCCAGAGCCAAGACGCACGCCGCATGTGCGTGGACAGGGCGCTAAGCACCGTGCAGGCCGAACTGACCGACCTGCAGTTCAAGAGCATGATCACGAGCGACCTGGACAAAGACATACGCCAGCACGAGATAGAGTATATCAACAAGTTCTCGCTCGCCCTGGTATGCATCATCTTCTTCTTCATCGGCGCGCCCCTGGGAGCCATCATCCGCAAGGGCGGACTGGGCATCCCCATCATCGTGGCCGTCGTGGTCTATATCATCTTCTACATCCTCGACAACACGGGCTACCGCATGGCGCGCCAGGGATCGTGGGCGATATGGTTTGGCAAGGGGCTCTCGCCCGCCGTGCTGATACCGACGGCCCTGTTTATCACCTACAAGGCCAACAAAGACTCCACGGTCTTCAACTTCGACGCCTACCGCAGCCTCTTCATGCGGCTGCTGGGCCTCAGGGAGCAGCGCCACGTCAGCGGCAAGGAGGTCATCATCGAGACGCCCGACTACACGGCCGACGCCGAGCGCCTCACGCGCATGAACGGCGAGATAGCCGAATACGAGCGCAAGCACCGACTCAAGTCGCCACCCAACGTGATCAAGACGTTTTTCCACTACCAGCCCGATCACGAGATAGAGCGCATCAGCGAGGAGATGGAGCAGGTCATCGAAGACCTGGGCAACACGCGCAACCGCATCATCCTCACGGCCCTCAACCGCTACCCCATCCTCGCCGTCAAGGCCCATACGCGGCCCTTCGAGCACAAGTGGATGAACATCGCGGCAGCAGTCGTCGTGCCCGTGGGCCTCTTCCTCTACTGCAGGATGTGGAGTTTCCGCCTCAGACTGCACCACGACCTGCAGGCCATACGATCTGCCAACGAGATGGTCGTGCAGGAGGTGGGGAAGATGAACGCGTGAGGACGTGAATACGAATGTGAACACTTATAAGAATCATAAATAAAGAAAAGATAGAAATGGAAGATTTCAAACTCAGCAGCATTGAGGCTGCGCTGGAAGACTTCAAGGAGGGTAAATTCGTGATTGTCGTCGATGACGAGGACCGCGAGAACGAGGGAGACCTCATCATTGCCGCCGAGAAGATCACACCCGAGAAGGTGAACTTCATGCTCAAGAACGCGCGCGGCGTGCTCTGTGCGCCCGTGACGCTGAGCCGTTGCGAGGAACTGGACTTGCCACACCAGGTACAGGACAACACGTCGATGCTCGGCACGCCGTTTACGGTCACCGTCGACAAACTCGAGGGGTGCTCCACGGGCGTGTCGGCAGCAGACCGTGCGGCCACTATCCTGGCCCTGGCCGACCCCGAGTCCACACCGCAGACCTTCGGTCGCCCCGGCCACATCAACCCACTCTACGCTCAGGACAACGGTGTGCTGCGCCGTAGCGGCCACACGGAGGCCTCCATTGACCTCTGCAAGCTGGCCGGCCTCCGCCCCGTGGCTGCCCTGATGGAGATCATGAACGAGGACGGCACGATGGCACGCATGCCGCAGCTCCAGAAGAAAGCCAAGGAGTGGGGCATGAAGATCATCTCCATCCGCGACCTCATCGCCTACCGACTGAAGCGAGAGTGCCTCATCGAGGTCGGCGAGGAGGTGGAGCTGCCCACCCGCTATGGCAACTTCCACCTCATCCCGTTCCGCCAGCAGAGCAACGGACTGGAGCACATGGCGCTCATCAAGGGTGAATGGAACGAAGAAGAGCCGATCCTCGTACGCGTCCACTCCTCCTGCGCCACGGGCGACATCCTCGGATCGAAGCGCTGCGACTGCGGTGACCAGCTCCACAAGGCCATGGAGATGATCGACAAGGAGGGCAAGGGCGTGCTCATCTACATGCAGCAGGAGGGACGCGGCATCGGACTGATGAACAAGATTGCCGCCTACAAGCTCCAGCAGGAGGAGGGCTACGACACCGTCGATGCCAACACTCACCTCGGATTCAAGCCCGACGAGCGCGACTATGGCTGCGGCGCGCAGATGCTCCGCCACCTTGGCGTGCACAAGATGCGCCTCATGACCAACAACCCGAAGAAGCGCGTGGGACTGGAGGCCTACGGACTGGAAATCGTCGAGAACGTGCCTATCGAGGTGCCGGCCACGGAATACGACTACAGATACCTCAAGACCAAGCGCGACCGCATGGGTCACGACCTTCATCTGTAATCACGCCTCGCTCATGGAGCTTGTGCCACGGCCATCGTCATGGCACAAGTTCCATGCTTTTCTCATTCTTTAGCAGGAGCAGGCAAGGGACCTTGCCACACCCTCCACGGCGAGACCACAAGTCTCCGCCTGGACAGAATGTCGATTTCCCACTATTTATATATGTAGAGAAAGGTCATGATACGAACATTAGCCATCGACGACGAGCCGCTCGCCCTGCAGCAGTTGGCCGCCTATATCAAAAAGATACCCTACCTGGAACTGGTCGGCGAATGCCAGAGCGCCATCGACGCCCACACGCTGATGCAGAAGGAGCCCGTTGACGCCATCTTCTGCGACATCAGCATGCCTGACCTCAACGGCCTGGACTTCGTGCGTGCCCTCAACCCGCGCCCGCTGGTCGTCTTCACCACTGCCTACAGCCAGTATGCCGTCGAGGGCTATAAGGTCGATGCGGACGACTATCTTCTCAAGCCCTTCAGCTTCGAAGAGTTTCAGCAGGCTGCCGAGCGTGTCCACAGGCAGTATGACCTGCTCCACCAGGAGGAAGCAGCTGCCGCCAGCGCGTCGGAGATAGACGAGAACGACGACATATTCCTCAAGACGGAGTACAAGGTGATGCGCGTGGCGGTCTCCGACATCCGTTGCGTGGAGGGCATGAGCGAGTATCTGAAGATCCACCTCGTCAGCCGAGACCGCCCCGTGGTGGTGCTCATGAGCATGAAGAAACTCGAGGAGCGGTTGCCGCACGCCTCCTTCATGCGCGTCCACCGCTCGTGGATGGTCAACCTCCGGCGCATCCGCGAGATCAGCAAGAGCCGCATCACCCTCGACAACGACGCGGAAGTGCCCATCGGCGACCTCTACCGCGAGACGTTCCAAAAGTATATCGAAAGCAAGTTTGTCGGCAAGTAATCGGCCACCCGACTGCCAAAGACACGAAAGCAAGCGGCCTTTAGCAAGTTTTCACGCCGCAATGCTCCCCGATTGGGGGAAAAACCGTACCTTTGCAGTTAAATAACATTCAAATCAAAAAGCGTTATGGCACAGGAAGATGTATTCAAGAAGATAGTAAGCCATTGCAAAGAGTATGGCTTTGTCTTTCCGAGTTCTGAAATCTATGATGGTCTCGCCGCCGTTTACGACTACGGTCAGAACGGCGTGGAGCTGAAAAATAATATCAAGGAGTACTGGTGGAAGTCCATGGTGCTCCTCCATTCCAACATCGTCGGTATCGACGCCGCCATCTTCATGCACCCCACGGTGTGGAAGGCCAGCGGCCATGTCGACGCATTCAACGACCCCTTGATCGACAACCGCGACTCGAAGAAGCGCTACCGTGCCGACAACCTCATTGAGGACCAGATCGGCAAGTATGAGGAGAAGATCGACAAGGAGGTAAAGAAGGCTGCCAAGCGATTTGGCGAGAGCTTCGACGAGGAGAAATTCCGTGCCACCAACCCCCGCGTCCTCGACTACCAGAAGAAGCGCGACGACCTCCACGAGCGCTACACGGAGGCCATGCAGGGTCCCAACCTGGAGGAGCTGAAGCAGATTATCCTCGACGAGGGCATCGTCTGCCCGATCAGCGGCACGAAAAACTGGACCGACGTACGCCAGTTCAACCTCATGTTCGCCACTCAGTTTGGTGCCGCTGCCGACGCCAACAACACGGTCTATCTGCGTCCGGAGACCGCACAGGGCATCTTCGTCAACTACCTCAACGTGCAAAAGACGGGACGCATGAAGCTGCCCTTCGGCATTGCCCAGATCGGCAAGGCCTTCCGCAACGAGATCGTGGCCCGACAGTTCATCTTCCGCATGCGCGAGTTTGAGCAAATGGAGATGCAGTTCTTCTGCAAGCCCGGCACGGAGATGGAGTGGTTCAACTACTGGAAGAAGCATCGCCTGGCCTGGCACCAGGCGCTCGGCATGGGCAACGAAAACTACCGCTACCACGACCACGAGAAGCTCGCCCACTACGCCAACGCCGCCACCGACATCGAATTCCACATGCCGTTTGGCTTCAAGGAGGTGGAGGGTATCCACTCGCGCACCGACTTCGACCTCTCGCAGCACGAGAAGTTCTCTGGACGCTCCATCAAGTATTTCGACCCCGATACCAACGAGAGCTATACCCCGTATGACATAGAGACATCGATCGGCGTGGACCGCATGTTCCTCACCATCCTCTGCCACTCCTACACCGAGGAGAAGCTCGACAACGGATCTGAGCGCATCGTCTTGCGCCTGCCCGAGCCGCTCGCTCCCGTGAAGTGTGCCGTCCTGCCGCTCGTCAACAAAGACGGACTGCCCGAGAAGGCACAGGAGATCGTCGATAGCCTGAAGTTCCATTTCAACACCCACATCGAGGTGAAGGACTCCATCGGCAAGCGCTACCGCCGCCAGGACGCCATCGGTACGCCGTTCTGCGTCACCGTCGATGGCGATACCCTCACCGAGGGCACGGTCACGCTGCGCTATCGCGACTCGATGAAGCAGGAGCGCGTCCCCGTGGAGAAACTCCGCGAGATCATCGAGGACCGCGTGAGCATCACCAGCCTGCTGAAGAAATTGCAGTAATCCATTACCCATTGCCGCCCATCCACGTCCCGCCTCCTGCCCTATTGGTTTGGGAGGGGCGTGGCTGGGCGAATTTTGCATAATAACATAAGATGAAGACATTCAAAGACCTGCTCCCCTTGCTGGCCCTGCTGGCAGGCGTGTTGGGCTTCGTTTCCTGTTCCGACGACAATGAGGACACCGTGGACGAGTATGCCGACTGGCAAGTGAAGAACGAGAACTACTGGAAGGATCTCTACACGGCCACCAAGAGCCGCATCGCCCAGGGCGACACGACATGGAAGGTGATTCCCTACTGGGCCATCGACGGACTGGAGCCGACGCACGGCACGGTGCAGTATGGAGAGATGCAGCACATCATCGTCCATGTGCTGGAGAACGGCACGGGCACAGACCGTGCCGCCTTCACCGACTCCGTGAAAGTCCACTATGAGGGCCACCTGATTCCCTCTCCGACCTACACGGCGGGCTATCGCTTCGACGCCTCCTACTCAGGCACTTTCAGTCCCGTCACATCCAATCCTACCATCCTCAAGATCAGCAATCTGACGGATGGTTTCGCCACAGCCGTCATGAAGATGCGGGCAGGCGACCACTGGATGGTCTATATTCCCTTCACGCTGGGCTACGGCAAGACCAAGCAGACGGGATCTTCCATCCCCGCCTACTCCAACTTGATTTTCGACCTACGAATGGTCGGGGTGTGCCGATAAGCTGAGGGCAAAAAGACGGTGAGTCAGCGGTTTTCCAAAAAGGTATCGGACGCACTCCTGGCAAAGCTCCGGGCGGGAGAAAAGCTCACGGGCGGTGAGAAACTAAATCTCATCGTCCAGTTGAGTATACCCTCTATCCTGGCACAGGTCACCACGGTGCTAATGTTCTACATCGACGCTTCAATGGTGGGCAGTCTGGGAGCGGAAGCCTCTGCCTCCATCGGTCTCGTAGAGCCGGCCACCTGGCTTTTCGGATCGCTCGTCGGTTCCGTCTCGATGGGCTTCAGCGTGCAAGCCGCCCACTTTATCGGGGCTAACGACTTCACGCGAGCGCGGGCCGTCATGCGCCATGGCTACGCCTTCGGTCTCTTGATCGGCCTCCTGCTCATGGCCATCGCCGCCTTGATAGCGTTTCCCCTCCCCCGCTGGCTGGGCGGAGGAGCCGATATCCAGCACGATGCGTCGATGTATTTTCTGATCTTCTCCTTCGCCGTCCCGGTCCATCTGATAGAGCACCTCTCTGCTTCCATGCTGAAGGTGAGTGGCGACGTACGTCGCCCCAGCGCCATCGCCGTGCTGATGTGCTGCTTCGACGTGATTTTCAACTTCTTCTTCATTTTCCCCACACGCACCCTTTCCGTCTTCGGCCACGAAATGACCGTCTGGGGACTGGGACTCGGTGTGGAAGGCGCGGCTCTGGGCACACTTATGGCCTTTGTCGCCGCTGCCATCCCATTGTTCTATTTCGCCGTGTTTCGCAGCAAGATCCTCGCCTGGCGACAGGACGTGGAGCGATTCACATGGTGCTGGGACTATATCCGCCACGCCTGCGGACTGGGTGCGCCAATGGCTTTCCAGTATCTCCTGATGAACGGGGCACAGGTGGTCTCCACCACGATTGTGGCGCCTCTTGGCAACATCGCCATTGCCGCCAACTCCTTTGCTATTACGGCCGAAAGCCTTTGCTACATGCCGGGCTACGGCATTGGAGACGCTGCCACGACCCTTATCGGACAAAGCGTGGGGGCACGGCGTGCCGACCTCTGCCGGTCTTTTGCCAAGATGACCGTCACCACTGGCATGATCGTCATGGCGCTGATGGGCGTGGTGATGTATGTCTTTGCCCCAGAGATGATTGGTCTGCTCTCGCCTGTGGACGAGATTCGCACGCTGGGCACCGAAGTGCTGCGTATCGAAGCCTTCGCCGAACCGTTCTTTGCAGCCGCCATCGTCTCTTATAGCGTCTGCGTGGGTGCGGGCGACACGCTAAGGCCCTCGCTCATCAACCTCGGCTCAATGTGGTTCGTACGACTGACGCTCGCAGCCGCCATGGCTCCCCACTTCGGTCTTCGCGGTGTCTGGGTGGCCATGGCCATCGAACTGACCGTGCGCGGCCTGCTCTTCCTGTGGCGCATCGCGCGTGGGAAATGGCTCAAGATGGACTGACCGCGCAGGATTGCCTTACGCTCTTTTCCTATTCGCTTACAAAAAATCTTCCCCTCATGCAACAGATACTTATCAAAATGATCTCCACGAAACCTTCACGCGCATGCTTGGTGCCGGAGACACTCGACCAATTCCACATTCCCTTCATCCCGCTCGACCACGCCAACTGGTCTGGTCAATACCCCTACAAACCGACCGTCAAGTTTAGGATCTCCTACGTCGACGACTGTATCCTGCTCCACTATGTCGTGACGGAGGAAAGTGTAGCCGCCGTGGCCGATGACGACGGTGGAAGGGTATGGGAGGACAGTTGCTGCGAGTTTTTCCTCCAGCCTTTCGAAGACGGCCCCTACTACAACTTCGAATGCAACGCGGCAGGGAAGATGTATATCGCCTGCGGCATGACACGCGAGGGGCGCAAGCAGGTGGCAGCTATCCACTACCACAACGTGAAGCGCTGGACCTCCTTTGGCCGCAAAACGTTCAAGGAAAAGAATGGACGACAGACCTGGGAAGTAGCCCTCATCATCCCACTCGACGTGATGACTTCTCACCATCTGCGCCATCCGCGCGGCATGACGATGCGGGCCAACTTCTACAAGTGTGGCGACAAACTGGCCAAACCGCACTTCTTGTCGTGGAATCCCGTCGATTGCGACCATCCCGACTTCCATCGCCCGTCCTCCTTCGGCAAAATCACCTTTGTGTAACCTCGGACAGGAGGCTACGGCTTATAAACTTTTTATCTCACTCCACATGAAAGGGCAACAGGGTGGAAAGTCAGTGCTTTCCATCCTGTTGCCCTTTTATGTTTCTAGCCCTGGCGTCTTTCATGTTTCAGCCAAGAGACCTGCGACATTTCTAACACCAATACTTCCTTACTCGGGCTTCGGCAGGTCGGCCTCGTCCAAGGCCACAAGGCCGCGCTGCTTCTGTCCGTCTATCAAGATACGGAACGCATGGGGGAAGCGGACATGGCGCACATGCTTCGTCTCCTCGACGGCAGGGAGCGCGTCGAGCCAGTCGGTACGACAGATACCCTCGCCACGCCAAGCGTTGATAGTGAAGTAGCCGACACCAAACGATGTGAGGTTCTGAAAGAAGTGCGTGCCCTGCGAGGCGTCGATCTGATATCCCTTGATACCCAGCTCCACTATGACGCTGGCTGCGGAGATTGAGGACCATTTCACAGGAATACCCAATCCCGGATCGCTGGAGCCCCAGCGGCCTGGGCCGATGAGGACATAGCGCTCGCCATCGTCGGCAAACTGGCGGTTGAAAGTCTCTACTTCCTGCGCCACCTCCTTGTTTTCGAGCGGATTGTAGCCATCGGAAGTCTTCACATAGACCACATCCCTCACCTCGTGCGACTCGCCATGACCCAGCGCCATATCCGTCCGGAGCAGACACTGATCATCGGCGATCTGCGACAGGTTTTCGACGACCGCCTGGTTTTCCTCCACGATGGGACGTATCTGCAGCAGGTACATCTCGCCCGTGCGATCGGCATTGAGGTTGCAGGCAAACTCTATCTCTACAGGGCGCTTCATCGCGTCGGCACCAAGTTGCATGGAGAGCTGCATCAGCTTGGGCAGGGGGAAGACTCCCTGCTGGAGCACGCCAGCAAAGGAGATGATCTTGCGACCACCCTCCCATAGTCCGTCGCGGATCACATTGTCCTGTGGGTCGTAGGTGGAGGCGATGAAATGAAGCGCATGGTCCTTCTCGGCCTCCCTCACCCCCAGTTTGAGTATGTTGAAGCCATCGTCCACCTTGAAGTCTTCGCCTATGTGGCGCGTGTCGATGGCATAGAAGTCGGTCTGCGTCTGCCTCAGGGCAGTATGGAGTTCGCTCATCTGCATCACGTTTTTTGGATGATAGGGCGAGAGGCGTATCGACTGCCCACCCTCCACTATGTGCTTTCCCAGTCCCAGGGCAAGGGAGACCACACCCTCCTCGGCTTTCTCGTTGCCAACGGGATAGTAGTTGATCGAGCGGATGACACCTGAGATATTGGGATAGAAGCGCCCATCATACTGCTTACCCACCACCTGCTGTAAGACCACCGCCATTTTCTCCTGGTCGATGACGTTGCTAGTAGCCAGCATATAGGCCTTGGAGTCACGGTAGAAGACCGAAGCATAGACGGCCTTGATGGCACAGGCAAGCATTCGGAGCATTTCCTTCTTGTCCTCCAGGAAAGGAATCATATAGGTGGCATAGACCCCGGCAAAGGGCTGGTAGTGGGAGTCCTCCAGCAACGAACTGGATCGCACGGCTATTGGGGCATTGGTAGCGGCAAAGAAGGCTAGGAAGTCGTCGATGAAGTCGTCGGGGAGCTGCGCTCGGAGGAAAGCCTGCAGAATCTCCTCGTCCGTGGCATCGGAGAGGGCGAAGGGATAGAGGTCGTTCTTCTCCATAAACTCATCGAAGACGTCCGTGCAGAGCACCACCGTCTTGGGTATCTGCACCGTGGCGTTGGCATACTGGTTGAGCTCGGGATGGCGCTTGATGATGTTGTCGAGAAAGGCCAGTCCGCGTCCTTTGCCACCCAGTGACCCGTCGCCGATGCGGGCAAAGTGGGCATACCGATCGAAGCGCTTGCGGTCGAAGAGTGCCACGACACCCTGATTCTTCATCCGCCGGTACTGCACAATGGCATTAAAGATGATCTCGCGGTGGAGGTCCACGTCCTGCAGCTCGTGCCAAGTAATATTTCGGAGAAACTCCGCGACGGGGAAGATGGCACGTGCGGAGAGCCAACGGCTCATGTGGTTGCGACTGATGTGGTAGAGCATGGAATCGCGCGGTATTTTGAAGATGTTGTCCTGCAACTCCTTCAGATCGTGGATGCGCATCACTTCCGCCTTCGTCTTCGGGTCGCGGAAGATGAAGTCGCCAAAACCCATGTGCTCTTCGAGGATATGGCGCAAATCGACGCTGATCTTCTTGGAGTTCTTATCAACAAACCAGAAGCCCTCAGCCTCCGCCTTCTCACGGTTATGGCTCTCCGCGCTCTCCACTGTGAGCGGCAGATACTCATCCTCCTTTCTGATAGCGCGGAGCAGTTTCAGTCCAGCCTCAGGATCTTTGTCGTCGGTATAGAATCCGCCTTGCAGATGTGGCGGCGCCAAAGGGAAGCGCACGTCGGAAATCACGCCGAGACAGTTGTCCTTATACCTATTATAGATGGTCCACGCCTCCTCGTAGTTGCGCGCCAGCATCACCTTGGGTCTTCCGCGCATTCTCAGCGTGGCAGCATGGGGGTTGAGTGCCTCTGTGGCGAAGTTCTGACTCTGCATCAGAATATAATTGTAGAGGTTGGGGAGAATGGAGGAATAGAAACGAATGCTATCCTCCACCAGCAGGATCATCTGAACGCTGCCCTCGCGGATGTCGTTGTCGATATTGAGTCGGTCCTCGATGAGCTTGATGATGGAGAGGATGAGGTTGGTGTTGCCCAGCCAGCAGAACACATAGTCGAAGATGCTCAGATCCTCGTGCTCCATACGGCGCGTGATGCCGTGGCTGAACGGGGTGAGCACCACGCAGGGGATCGTTGCGAAACGGGCCTTGATGGCACGCGCCACGTCGAAAGCATCATTGTCTGCATTGCCTGGCATACAAATGACAAGGTCTATGCTGACCGTACTAAGTATCTTTTCTGCCTCCTCGATCGTAGAAACCTGCGTAAACGTGGGCGGATAGCGCAGGCCAAGGCGAGTGTATTCATTATAAATTTTCTCCTCCACGCGTCCGTCATCCTCCAACATGAAGGCGTCATAGGGGTTGGCGACGATGAGGACGTTGTAGATGCGGCGCATCATGAGATTGACGAACGAGACGTCTTTCATGATGAATTTGCTCCATTTGTCGGGTAGTTGTTCTCTCATTAGGATTTATTTTGTTTTGGGCAAAAGTACGAAAAATATGGGTAAACACCTAACTTTTGGTCACAAATATCTCTCGTTGCGGGCGTTTTGGAAACAAAAAAGTCGTAAAACAAGCCCCCGCGGTTTGGGTAGGCAGCAAAGTTTATGAAAAATTTCCGCAAAATCATTTGGTAGTATGGATTAAAATCCCTACTTTTGCCCTCGAAATAAACAACAAGACCATAACAACTTAAACATTCAAAATTACTATGGAAGTTGAGAAAATCATGAGAGACCTGGAGCAGAAGCATCCAGGTGAGAAGGAGTTCTTGCAGGCCGTACATGAGGTGCTGCTCTCCATCGTTGATGTTTACAACCAGCATCCCGAGTTCGAGAACGCTAAGATCATCGAGCGCATGGTAGAGCCGGAGCGTGTTGTCATGTTCCGCGTACCCTGGGTGGACGACAAGGGCGAGGTTCAGGTGAACATCGGCTACCGTGTACAGTTCAACAGCGCCATTGGCCCGTACAAAGGCGGTCTCCGTTTCCACGCTGCCGTGAAGCTTGACACGCTGAAGTTCCTCGGTTTCGAGCAGACCTTCAAGAACGCCCTCACCACGCTCCCGATGGGTGGCGGCAAGGGTGGTTCCGACTTCTCTCCGCGCGGCAAGAGCGACGCTGAGATCATGCGTTTCTGCCAGGCCTTCATGAGCGAGCTCTACAAGTACATCGGCCCGGACTGCGACGTTCCCGCTGGCGACGTAGGTGTTGGTGGCCGCGAGATTGGCTACCTCTTCGGTCAGTACAAGAAGCTCACCAGCCAGTTCCACGGTGCTACCTTGACTGGTAAGGGCTTTGAGTTTGGTGGCTCTATCCTCCGTCCGGAGGCTACTGGTTTCGGCGCTCTCTACTTCGTAGAGCACATGCTGAAGACCCGTAACATCGACATCAAGGGCAAGACGGTTGCTATCTCTGGCTTCGGTAACGTGGCTTGGGGTGCTGCCAAGAAGGCTACTCAGCTCGGTGCCAAGGTCGTGACCATCTCTGGTCCTGACGGCTACATCTACGACCCGAACGGTCTGGATGATGAGAAGATCGAGTACATGCTCGACCTCCGCAATAGCGGCAACGACGTTTGCGCTCCTTACGCTGACAAGTTCCCGGGTTCTACCTTCTACGCTGGCAAGAAGCCTTGGGAGGCTGAGGCTGAGATCTACATGACTTGCGCTATCCAGAACGAGCTCAACGGCGAGGACGCTAAGAAGATCCTGGCTCGCAAGCCGATCTGCGTTGTCGAGGTCAGCAACATGGGTTGCACCGCAGAGGCTGTTGAGGCATTCGTTGAGGCTAAGCAGCTCTTCGCTCCGGGCAAGGCTGTCAACGCTGGTGGTGTTGCTACTTCTGGTCTCGAGATGACCCAGAACAGCATCCGTCTCCACTGGAGTGCTGAGGAGGTTGATGAGAAGCTCCACTACATCATGTCTTCCATCCACGAGCAGTGCGTCAAGTACGGCACGGAGGCTGATGGTTACATCGACTATGTGAAGGGTGCTAACATCGCCGGCTTTATGAAGGTCGCAAAGGCTATGCTCGCTCAGGGTATCGTCTAATTCATAAAATAAAAAATTCAATACACACCATAGGAAGGGAAGTCCGCAAGGGCTTCCCTTTCTTCATGCTCTTGAACAAACGATTGAACTTTCCGAGAAGACGACCGAGAAGTATCAAACCCTGTTGGCCAAACACCATCCGAAAGTTTGGGTCAGAACAATGCAAACAGCTAGAATAAGCTAAACAATACAACAAGCAACCTTACTTGTAGCCTCATCCCATTTGTAGAAGTACAAAAGGATGTTTTTCTGTCTGTACAGGGCTGAATATCAACAACTCATACGCCCCTGTCGCTCCTACGATCTACTCTCACTCACCTCCATGGGCACGGTCAAATCGACCGTGTAACGGTTGGGATCGTCGTCAATGCGGAGCGTATAGCAATCACCATAAATCAAGTCGAGGCGCTTGCGGACATTTCGCATTCCTACGCCTCCCTGTACATCCTCGAGACTATCGATCTTCGGATTCTCGCAAAAGAAATGGATCCGTTCGCCGACCTGCTCCATAAGGATGTGGATATGCGTGTCGCGCTGGTAACTTACGCCGTGTTTGAAGGCGTTCTCCACAAACATGATGAAAAGCAGCGGCGGCACTTCCCCCTGCATCTTGGGCTGCATATCGACGGTCAGGTGGACGCGGGAAGTAAAACGAAGGCGCATCAGCGTGATGTAGTTGGAGAGAAACTCCACCTCCTTCTGTAGCGGGATAGAAGTACTCTCGCTCTCATAGACCACATAGCGCATCATGCGTGAAAGCAGGATAATAGATGACTGCGCACGTCCTGGGTCTATATCTACCAGCGCATGGATGTTGTTGAGCGTGTTCATAAAGAAGTGGGGGTTGATCTGGGCCTTGAGATACTTCAGTTGATTGGATAGTTTCTCCTGCTGCAATAGCATCAGTTCACGACTGGTATCCTCGCTACGGAAATAAATCTTCACGCCCAGGTTGACACCAAACATCAGCGTAAGGATGAAGAGGCTGGCCAAATCGACCCGCTCCACGATGCCAGGCTTGGCAAAACGAAGCACACGCACCTCCACGCCCCGCACCGTTTTACCCTCCTTGTCTCGGACAATCACCTCATGACGGGACCGCTTCTCGGGAGGAGGTGGTCCGAAGAGGGGAAAAGTGAGATACTGAAACACGCCAAGCAGAAGTACCAATAGGAATGCGAAGATAAAGTAGCGGCCCTTGCGCGGTCGGAAGAAAAGCGGCGCAACAAAGCGGTTGTGAAAGAGGAAGAAAACGAGAAACACCCCCATCGTCGCCCAAACCGCACCATAAAAACCCCAGGGTAACGGATCGCTGCTATTGCGCGAGCGGAAATACATCATCAGAAAGGGACTGAGCAGCACAACTGCCCATCCGAAAGCGTAGATGACTCGCTCACGATGGCGTTGGAGAGCGCGAAGGAAACATTCTTTCGTCATAGGGTTATTCTTCATCTTGTTCGGTGCAAAGGTAAGAAAAGACCGCTTGCCAAACAAATCTATTCAGCAAATCTCACCTTTTCATAGACGAATTAAGGAAAAACGAAAAACGAATGGTCTGTTTTTAGATTTTTAGGCACTATTCTCTTGCCCACTCTTCATTATTTGCTTACTTTTGCAACTATATGAGAACGTACGTACAAAGACTATTGTCGCTCGCCACTCCGCTGCTGATGCTGAGTGGCAGCATCGCCGCACAGTCGGCACAGAGTGAGGGAGGAGCAGGCTTCGGATCGTCCATTGGATTTGCAGAAAGTTCACAGGAAGGCAACGGTGCCATCTCAATGAAGGTTATGCCAGAGCGCGTGACCATCGTGCCCGAGCTCCCCGAACGCGTAGAGGTGTTGTCGCTCAACAACTCCCTCATCAACTTCCAACGCCAGGACACTATATGGAACAACATCGCAGCCAAGATGGGCAAGGACGCCGAATGGACGCTACATACCATCCTTGGCCAACCACTGTCGTTCCACTGGATGGAGACCGACGAGGCCGGGTGCAACTCAGAGGGACAGCCCTCGGCCAAATCGATGATCAAACTGAAGCCCTGGACCCACATCATCCTGCAGGAGCAAACGGATCGTCCACGAGTAGAGTACGAAGACTTCCGCGAGAGCGTGGGCAAATGGGTGGACTTCATCCGTAACAACTGCCCCAATCCTCATGCAGTCATCATCCTGCCTGTCAACTGGGTGCTGACCTCCTGTCTCGACACCTACTCCGAGACCGTTAACCTCGTCATCGACAACTACCGAAAGGTGGCACAAGAGTTTGGCGTGGTGCTCGCCCCCGTCAGCTCTGCCTACCGTATGTGCTATGAGCGAGAAGGCGTGGCCGCCCTGAAGAAGTGGTACACCGACGACCGCCACCCCACCATCGACGCTGCCTATCTCGCAGCCTGCATCGAATATGCCACCATCTACGGTGAAGATCCGACCACTATCTCGTGGGCCCCGCGCAAGATTTCCCCGCAAGAGGCACTGCGCATTCGTGAATATGCCAAAGAGGCGCTGACAGACTATACGCAGACCGTGGACCACCATAAGGGAACGGTGCAGTTGCAAGCCCGCCTCTACGATGCCACAGGAAGACTCCTGCCGGATGACGGCATGACGGAGTGGGGCAGCAATGGCGCGACGGTCAATCACGAAGGACTTTTCACAGCGGGCAAAGAGATGGCCGACTACATTGTAACGGCCACCAACGGTGCGATCAAGTCCTCCGCTACGGTGACAGTAGCCAAAGCCATCACCCGAATAGAGGGTCTACCTGTAGTGGAACTAGACGGCGCCGAAGCATCCTACTCACAGAACTTTGACACCATGGGCAACAGCCCAACACTGCCAGAGGGATGGCGCACTGACGGGCAGGATGGCTACGCCAGGACTTTAGGTTACTTCGTGCTGGCCAATGACGAGACACAGTTTGTCCAAACCGACGACCTCGTCACACTCGATGCCAACGCAGCCTGCGGAACATGGAACTTCGGACAACGGTCCGACCGTGCCGTGGGTGGCATCACGTCGGGGCGATCCAATGAGCCACGGGTTATCAATGTCTATCTGCACGTCAGAAACACGGGTACCACCCCCATCGTCCAGCCCCTGCTCAGCTATGACATTGAAAAGTATCGCAAGGGAAAGAACAAGGCGGGCTTCAACGTCCTGTTCTTCACCTCCCGAGATGGCATAGACTGGACCAGGGCGGAGGGCGATGTCTTCAAATCCCATTTCGAGGCCGACGAGGCTACGGAGGGCTATGCTTCCGTACCAGGGGAGACACGGCAGGTGATCGGTCAGCTGCAAACAACTATCCAGCCAGGCGACGACCTCTTTCTGGCCTGGAGCATCCGTGTGGCGGATGGCTACAGTAGCGGAGAAGCCATCGCTTTGGGCATCGACAACGTGTGTCTCAACTGCCCGCCTGCCTCAATCACCACCGCACGTGGCGTACAGCAACACGACGCCCAACCTCGCTACAATCTCAGCGGCCAGCGAGTCAACGCCGACTACCATGGCATCGTGGTCTCCGACGGTCAAAAGATTGTCCAATAACCCTGACGGCGTACCGACTCCTCTTCTCCTGACTGGGTAGGAGGAGTCGGTACTCTAGCTACAACACTACACCGGTGCCACTACAGGTGACCATCAGCATTGATCCACTCTGCCCCACGGTCTCATAGTCGATATCTATGCCCACCACGGCGTTGCAGCCCATCTGCTGCGCCCGCTCGGCCATTTCGCGCATTGCTGTGTCTTTCGCTTCGCGCAGCACACTCTCATAAGACTTGCTCCGACCTCCAAAGAAGTCGCGCATTCCCGCCATAAAATCTTTTATTGCATTGGCACCAATAATAGTTTCGCCAGTCACCACGCCACGATACTCGCGGATGGGATGACCCTCAAGGGTCGGAGTGGTTGTTAAAATCATACTCTTTTTCTTTTGAACATTTATTATTTAGACGAATGGCAAGGCCAAAAGTTTCAGAGAACGCCAAGGAAAAACATTCGATCGCCCCACGCCCACTTTTTCTTCCACCTCTAGCTACCCATCTACCTTCTCGTTGGTTGACTGGGCCATTTTGTCAATCATTACTGTCGAGCGATGTCTGCGAAAAAGAACCTGCTAACAAAAAGAGAGAAGGAAATGAAGAAAATTCATATCTACTTCAACAGATTTCCGCAGATTTTTACGCTATCCTCGCATTTTTTACCTACCTTCGCATCATTAAAGCACTTCCAAAGAACTGGACATGATGAACAAACTCGACAAGAAACTGATATTAAACATCGTGATCATGCTGACGGTATGTACCACTACGAAGGCTATGCCGATCTCGGTGGGCACGGACTCAGTGGAGAAAGCCGACTCGCTGCCACGTCGTCATCACGACCTCGCCATGACCCTGAACAAGAAGACGGAGGACAAAGTTATGGCCTATCTCAATATGGGATTTCTGGGAAGCACCAATCTCTTGCACGGTGTACAACTCAACGCTATGACCTCTCTGGCACATCAGGAGATGAGGGGTCTGCAATGCGCCGGACTGTCCAACATCGGCACAGGCATCAAAGGCGTACAGCTCGCGGGATTCTCCAACGTGAGTCTTTCCTCATTTCGCGGCATTCAGATAGGCGGCGTGACAAACATTTCGCGGGGTGTGGAGAAGGGTATTCAACTTACCGCCCTCGCCAACATCAGTTCGTCATACATGCGCGGACTGCAGATTGGTACATACAACTATGCGGACACGCTGAACGGATCACAAATAGGACTGTTCAATGCCTGCATCAGTCATCCACGTGGCGTGCAAATAGGTCTGCTTAACTATAGCCGCGATACTACGGCGCACAAAATAGGATTGGTGAACATCAACCCACTGACACGCATTGACGTAATGGCTTTTGGTGGCAACAGCAACAAGACAAACTTGGCTCTGCGATTCCGCAACCGAAGTACATACAGTATCCTGGGCTTCGGTACGCACTACATGGGTCTGGACAAGGACTTCTCTGGAGCGATATACTACCGTCTGGGACAATACTTCACGCTATCACCACGCTGGACTATCAGCGGAGACGTGGGCTTCTTCCATATAGAGACATTCCAACACGAGACGGATAGTAGGCCCGAAAGGCTCTATTCGCTGCAGGCGCGTATCAACGCTGATTATCAGATAAACCGCACGCTGTCGGCATTTGCCTCCGTCGGCTACGGTACGACGCGTTACTACAACAAGAATCGAGAGTATCGCACGCGGCCTATTGTCGAAGCAGGCATCGCCGTGCGTTACGGACGACATGCGAGACCCATGGCGAAACTCTTCCCCGAAGCGCAGGAGGAGCTAGACGATACAGCACGCATCTACGCATTCCACAACTCGGAGAACCAGCAGAAACGGCCGTGGCTGGCAGCCCTGGAGGTGACAAGCATCAATGTACTCGTGAACCGGTTTGACTGCTGGGTACTAGGAGAGGAGTTTCCCAGAATCAGCATGCACTCCATCAAACACAACTTCGAGACGGGTTTTGTGTGGGACAATGATCAGTTTTCCACCAACCTGTTTGCTCACCCTTATCATGGTGGGCTCTACTTCAACTCTGCACGAAGCAATGGGATGAGCTTCTGGGAGTCCATTCCTTATGCGCTCTGTGGCAGTCTGATGTGGGAGTTTTGCGGCGAGACAGAGCCACCCGCCATCAACGACGTGATGGCAACGACGCTAGGAGGTGTTGCTATCGGCGAGATAACGAACCGTGTGAGTGCACTGGTGCTCGACGACCGTGCTCATGGATTCAGCCGTTTCCTAAGGGAATTGGCAGGGACACTGATCAATCCGATACAGGGCTTCAATCGTATCGTAAGCGGCAAAGCATGGAAAGTGAGAAGAGACTACTACAAATACCACGACTACCAGGCTCTTCCGGTAGCTTTCAGCGTGGCAACAGGCGACCGCTACCTGGCCGACGAGGGCGGCATCTTCCGCGGCGAGCACAATCCCTATGTGGACTTTGGACTGGCTTATGGAGACCCCTTCGACAGCGAACAAACTCGCCCCTACGACTATTTCACAGCCAACATCACTGTCGGTGTTAGCTCAAACCAACCGCTCATCACTAGTGTTCATCTGCTAGGAAGGCTTTGGGGTACTAACATCTACGAGGGCGAAGGCGTGACCTCGCTGTTCGGACTTTTTCAGCATTTCAACTACTACGACTCGGAGCCCGTGAAGGAAGGAAGCCAGCAGGTGCCCTATCGCATTTCGGAGGCTGCGAGCATCGGCCCAGGCTTTATCTTCCGTTTCCCGCGCGTGGGCAATATGGGGAGCATGGAGCAGCACCTCTTCCTCGACGCCATCCTGCTGGGAGGCTCGCTGAGCGACTACTACACCGTCATCGACCGCGACTACAACATGGGAAGCGGTTTCAGCCTCAAGGCGCAGACACTGATGGAGTTTCCGAAGGTCGGCAACTTCTCGCTCGCTGCCGACTTCTACAAGATCTACACATGGAAGGGGTATACACAGGAAAAACTAGAACACTCAGACCCGCTGTATCTCAATGCGCAGGGCGACAAGGGTAGTGCTTCGCTGCTGGTGGTGAGCCCGCGGTTTAATATCTATTTGAAGAAAAATCTGAGCATAGAAGCTGGAGCTTCCTATTATATGCGCGACACGAGGTACAAGTACCACACCAACGTCCACGCACAGACCTTTGAGGTGCGCCTCGGACTGAGATACACGCTCTGACTTCTCCAGCAACAAGGGCCTATCGACGGGCTTGGCAAATGGGCTACCTGTAATGACTTCTGCCAGATTATATGGTGACATCATCATACATTAGCGATAACCTTACCGTTTGTAGCATCCTTGAAGTTGTTCTCGCGGAATGCTTTCTTCATATTCTCAATCTGCTTCTTGCAAGACTTTGAAATGCTTATAGTTTTGCTTGCGATACCCTTCAAAAGCCGCTCGTCAAGTGTTGTCCCTTTATGATCCAAGCTATCTATAAACCCAAATGAACTCGCTGAAAGAGAAGAAAGAGTGTCCCGGAAAGGAGATACGACTGTTGTGGCGCCACATCATCATGCGTCAGAACCGAGCTGATAGGGACGACGAATTTGTGGAAGTGCGAGTACATGTAGGCAGCCTTGGGCCAACCCTTGTCGTGGCCAATCTCGATATAGCACGACATAAGGATGTAGTTCAATAAGCAGAGGCCCAGAAATTTCATTGCGTGGAGCAACAGTTTTCTTAATAAAGAGCTCATTTTCATAATTCAAAATTTTTGTTGGCAAAGGTATAGGTTATCGATGCCAAAGTTTGTCATAGCTTAGAAAAAAGTGAGAAAATGCCTTTTTGCTGAGTAGAAGAGATCAGGGACACAGCTTTTGCGGCATTATTGTGTGGTAATATAAGGTATTAGGACGATGAAAAGAGCTATACTATCTCGAATTGGGGGAAGAACTATAGAAGGGGTAAGTAGCAAAATTTTGTAAAAATCTCATGCTGTACCGAACAAGCGATTGAGGGTAAAAATGCAGTAGGACTATGCGAACCAACAAAAAACGATGCTATGGAGTGGAGAAAGGACCACAAAAGTTGAGATATGAAAATCCCCAGACTTACATCTGGGGATCTTTCAAACGTATTGTGAGCTAAAATTATTCAGCCTTTGCCTCTTCAGCCTTCGGAGCCTCCTCAGCTACGACAGTCTCATCGGCAGCCTTCTTCGTAGAACGACGGCTACGACGCGTCTTCTTAGCCTCTGCCTTCGGAGTCTTAGCCATGTTCTCATCGAAATCGACGAGCTCGATGAAAGCCATGTCAGCAGCGTCACCCAGACGATGACCCAGCTTGATGATGCGGGTATAACCACCGGGACGGTCGGCAACCTTCACTGCGATCGGGCCAAAGAGCTCCTTGATGGACTCCTTGTCCTGAAGATAGCGGAAGACAACACGACGGCTATTGGTGGAGTCGTCCTTTGCACGGGTGATAAGCGGCTCAACGTACTTCTTCAGTGCCTTGGCCTTTGCGAGGGTCGTAGTGATTCTTTTGTGCCGGATCAGAGAGATAGCCATGTTGGCGAGCATGGCCTTGCGGTGATCAGCAGTACGGCCCAGATGGTTGAATTTTTTATTATGTCTCATTTCTGTTTCTGTTGTTTGGACGGGTTAGCTACCCTTTTATTTCACGTATGGGATTACTCCTTGTCCAGTTTATACTTTGTAATATCGGTTCCAAAGGTCAGATTCAGACCCTCGAGCAAATCATCAAGCTCTGAGAGCGATTTCTTACCAAAGTTGCGGAACTTCAAGAGGTCGGTCTTGTTGTACTGTACCAAGTCGCCAAGCGTCTCGACATCAGCGGCCTTAAGGCAGTTGAGGGCACGAACACTGAGGTTCATGTCAACGAGACGGGTCTTGAGCAACTGGCGCATGTGGAGCACCTCCTCATCAAACTCCTGATTCTGTTCAGTATCAGGACTCTCCAGCGTGATCTTCTCATCAGAGAAGAGCATGAAATGATAGATGAGGATTTTGGCGGCCTCTTTCAGCGCATCCTTGGGACTGATGGAACCATCGGTTGTAACCTCAAGGACGAGTTTATCGTAGTCGGTCTTTTGCTCAACGCGGAACGGCTCAACAGCGTACTTGACATTACGGATTGGGGTGTAAATCGAGTCGATTGGGAGTACGTTTACATCAAGGCAGTACTGACGATTCTCCTCAGCCTGGACATAACCACGGCCTTTGTTAATCGACAAGTCAATCTGCATTGAAGCCTTAGAGTCGAGATGACAAATCACCAAATCGGGATTTAACACTTCAAATCCAGTAAGATACTTGCCAATGTCACCTGCTTTGAACTCAGTGGAATTCTCGACGGTGATACTAACTTTCTCATTCTCAAATTCTTCCACTACTTGCTTGAATCTCACTTGCTTGAGATTCAAGATGATGTTGGTAACATCTTCCTTAACGCCGGGTACGGAGGAAAACTCATGATCAACACCCGCAATGCGAATAGTGTTGATAGCGTAGCCCTCCAACGACGAGAGAAGGATGCGGCGCAGGGCGTTACCAATAGTAACTCCGAAGCCAGGCTCCAACGGACGGAATTCGAACTTGCCGAAATGGTCGTTGGCCTCCAGCATCACTACTTTGTCGGGCTTTTGAAATGCTAATATCGCCATTAATTCAATGATTATAATTATTGTTTTGAGTACAACTCAACGATTAACTGCTCCTTAATGTTCTCGGGAATGTCAGCACGATCAGGCTTATGAAGGAACTTACCGCTCTTGCTGTTCTCATCCCACTCCAACCAAGGATACTTGCTGTGGTTGAAGCCTGCCAAAGCAGCCTCAATCACCTCAAGGCTCTTGGCCTTCTCGCGAACACCAACTACATCACCCGGCTTCACCTGGTAAGAGGCGATACCTACAACATTGCCATTGACGACAATGTGCTTGTGGTTGACAAGCTGACGAGCAGCAGCGCGAGTAGGAGCAATACCAAGACGGAAGACGACATTGTCGAGACGGCTCTCCAGGTTCTGAAGAAGCACCTCACCAGTGATACCGTCAGCCTTGGCTGCAGCGTTGAACATGTTGTGGAACTGACGCTCCAAAACGCCATAGGTGTACTTTGCCTTCTGCTTCTCAGCAAGCTGAGCACCATACTCAGACACCTTACGACGACGGTTATTGCCGTGCTGCCCCGGGGGGAAGTTGCGACGGGAAAGAACCTTATCTTCGCCGAAAATGGCCTCGCCAAAACGGCGTGCAATTCTTGATTTAGGACCTATGTATCTTGCCATAATAAATATATGCTTAAAAAATGATGAGAATATTAGACACGACGACGCTTGGGAGGACGGCAACCGTTGTGCGGAAGCGGAGTAACATCGACGATCTCCGTAACCTGAATGCCAGAGGCATTGACGGCACGGATAGCACTCTCACGGCCATTACCCGGACCCTTAACGAATGCCTTCACCTTGCGAAGACCGAGGTCGAAAGCCACCTTAGAGCAATCCTCTGCTGCCATCTGGGCAGCGTACGGAGTGTTCTTCTTGGAACCGCGGAATCCCATCTTACCAGCAGAAGACCAGGAAATAACCTGACCCTCATCGTTGGCCAAAGATACAATAATGTTGTTGAACGAACTGTGAACGTGGAGCTGACCCATCGCGGTAACACGCACGTTTCTCTTCTTAGATGTTGCTGATTTTTTTGCCATAATTAATTTCCTCCTACAAATTACTTAGTAGCCTTCTTCTTGTTAGCAACAGTCTTCTTCTTACCCTTACGGGTACGAGCATTGTTCTTAGTGCTCTGTCCGCGAACGGGAAGACCATTACGATGTCTAACACCACGGTAGCAACCAATGTCCATGAGACGCTTGATGTTCATCTGAATCTCTGAGCGGAGGTCACCTTCTACTTTGAATTCAGCACCGATAATCTCACGGATCTTGGCGGCCTGGTCATCTGACCAATCGCAGACCTTAAGGTCGCGGCTCACGCCGGCCTTATCCAAAATCTTTGCTGAACTACTTCGGCCTATACCATAGATATAGGTCAATGCGATTTCGCCACGCTTGTTCTGGGGCAAATCTACTCCAACAATTCTAATTGCCATTGATAAACTTAAATTTGTTAAATGTCTTAACTACGCTAAAAAGCACGCAAAGTTACTGAATTTTTCTGACCCAGCATCCTTTTTATACAATTTTAACTTTAGCCTTGACGCATTTTGAACTTAGGGTTCTTCTTGTTGATAACGAAAAGACGTCCCTTGCGACGCACGATCTTGCAATCGGGGGTACGCTTCTTTAATGATGCTCTTGTCTTCATAAAGCTATTTATTTATATCGAAAAACGATTCGACCTTTGGTTAAATCATAGGGACTCATCTCGACCTTCACCTTATCGCCAGGGAGGATCTTGATGTAGTGCATTCTCATCTTGCCCGAAATGTGGGCTGTGATATCAACCCCATTTTCCAACTCTACGCGAAACATAGCATTGGAGAGTGACTCAATGATAGTTCCGTCCTGTTCTATAGCGGCTTGCTTTGCCATAATCTCTTACTGTTTGTCCTTCTTTACTTTACTATTGTTTCAAACGATGTTAATATTTCTGGCCTACCCGGTCGTACAACAACGGTGGTTCCGAAGGGAACGAACGGATTGTGAAAAGTGGATTCATGCATCAGTCGAGGCTTGATAAAATGCGATCGGCCATGCTTGAACGCTAACGCTATCACAAGACACATACCCTCCTTAAGTAGTACAGTATCGTTTACCCCAGGATTCATCCGCAAAATCGGATTTTCCACCCTGTTTCGTCCCACACCATGACCAAAAGTCTTTAGTAAGACATAGGGATCGTGAGAATGGAGACTATATACTGTTCTGCTCATCTCCTTGATCGAATGGCCTGCCGATGCACGTCGCACCAGTTGGCGAAGCATGTCTCTTAAGGTTGATACCATTGGTTCGTCATCTTGGGAACTTCCCACTATAAAAGTATGAGCTCCAAAAGAATAATAACCATCTAGACAAACCCAACAGTTGACAGTAAGCCAATCGCCTTCACAGAGCATGCACTCTCCTTCTAAAGAGGTCTCAATGTAGGCTCCGTTAACGAAGAAAGTGAACTCGGTATCGGAGGACAGTGCTTCCTTACCTGAATTCGACTCTGTGGGTACAGTCCGCATGACTGCGTTGACCACTTTGTTCCGCAGGTGGCTCAAGGCCAACCTAGGTACTACGTGGCGGCCAACCTCTATTAGCGCACGTGTCGCTAACTGGCTGGCCGCTCGTAAAAGAATTATCTCATCTTCGGTCTTCAGAAATATCCTCATCCTGCACTGATTCAGAATCAGTAGGCAGCTACACCAGCATTGCCACGGGTGTGGCCAGAATTAAGGAGACCATCGTAATGGCGCATCATCAGGTGAGACTCGATCTGCTGCAGGGTGTCAATCACCACGCCAACGAGAATCAAAAGAGATGTACCACCGAAGAACTGACCGAAAGAGTCTTGCACATTCAGCAATCCAGCCAAAGCCGGCATAATGGCAATGAAAGCAATGAACAAAGAGCCCGGCAATGTCAAGCGTGACATCACAGTCTCGATGTAATCAGCAGTATCCTTACCTGGCTTGACACCAGGAATGAAACCGTTGTTGCGCTTCATGTCCTCTGCCATCTGAACAGGGTTGAGCGTGATAGCTGTATAAAAGTAGGTGAACGCGATCACGAGAACAACGTACACGCAATTATACAACAAACTCTTGTTGTTCAACAACTGCTGGAGAACCGGACTGACATTGTCGGTAGAATACTGAACGATGGCCAGCGGGATGAACATCAATGCCTGAGCAAAGATGATAGGCATCACATTGGCAGCGAAAAGTTTCAACGGAATGTACTGACGTGCTCCGCCGTACTGACGATTACCGACAACGCGCTTAGCGTATTGCACAGGTACCTTGCGGGTGCCCTGCGTGAGAAGAATGGATGCGCATACAACTGCATAGAGGATAATGAGCTCCACGATGAACATCACGAGACCACCACTAGTAATAGCGGTGAAACGGCTGGAGACCTCCTGGATGAAGGCCTGAGGCAGACGCGCGATGATACCAATCATGATGATGAGCGAAATACCATTACCCACGCCCTTATCGGTGATGCGCTCACCCAACCACAGGATGAACATTGAACCTGCGGCAAGGATGAATGTGGCAGGAATCATGAAATAAGTCCAACTGACACCAGAAGCCAAGGCAGCTGACGCCTGCATCTTCAGGTTGATCAGATAAGACGGAGCCTGGAAGAACAGGATGGCCACCGTAAGGATACGAGTGTACCAATTGATTTTTTTCCTGCCGCTCTCGCCCTCGCGTTGCAACTTTTGGAAGTAAGGCACCGCGACGGCAAGAAGCTGCATGACGATAGAGGCCGAGATGTACGGCATGATTCCCAATGCGAAGATAGACGCATTGGAGAATGCACCACCGGAGAACATGTCCAAAAGCGACATCAAGCCGCCTGCGGTTTGCGACTGAAGTCTGCCGAGCTCATTGGGATCGATACCCGGCAAGACAATAAATGACCCAAAACGGTAAATAGCCGTAAACAGAAGAGTAATGAGGAGTCGCTGGCGCAAATCCTCCACCCTCCAACAGTTCTTCAGTGTCTCTATAAACTTTTTCATTAATCCTAGATAATAGTTGTGATACCACCCACTGCCTCGATAGCCTCCTTGGCAGTCTTAGAGAATGCGTGAGCCTTCACCTCAAGCTTGGCCTTCAATTCTCCATTACCAAGAATCTTAACAAGGCCCTTTGCCTTGGAATAGCCAGCCTCGCGAAGCTCGACAGGGCTAATCACGGTAAGGTTCTTGGCCTCTGCAAGCTCCTGGAGCACAGAGAGGTTGATAGCCAAATACTCCTTGTGGTTAATGTTCTTGAATCCGAACTTCGGCACGCGGCGCTGGAGCGGCATCTGGCCACCCTCGAAACCTACCTTATGCTTGTAACCAGAACGAGACTTAGCACCCTTGTGACCACGGGTAGAAGTACCACCAAGACCAGAGCCTGGACCACGGCCAATACGACGACGGCTGTGGATAGATCCCTTGGCTGGTTTCAAATTATTTAATTTCATAATCTATGAATCCTTTAAAAGATGAATTAATCAACGACCGTTACGAGGTGATGAACCTTGCGAATCATGCCACGGACACTCGGAGTATCCTCAACCTCAACAACCTGAGAGATCTTACGGAGACCGAGCGCCAACAGAGTGCGCTTCTGATCAATCGGAGCGTTGATGCGGCTCTTAATCTGCTTAACTTTAATTGTTGCCATTGTATTGAACCTCCTGTGATTAACCATTAAAAACCTTATCCATGGCTATACCGCGCTCACCAGCAACCATATAAGCATCACGCATCTGCGTGAGTGCGGAAATGGTAGCCTTCACCAAGTTGTGAGGGTTGGAAGAACCCTTTGACTTAGCGATCACGTCGGTGATACCTGCACTCTCCAAAACGGCACGCATAGCACCACCAGCCTTCAAACCAGTACCAGCAGCAGCGGGCTTGATCAGCACCTGAGCACCACCGAAGCGGGTCTCAACCTCATGGGGAACAGTACCTTTCAGCACGGGAACCTTCACGAGGTTCTTCTTGGCGGCATCGGTACCCTTCTGAATGGCAGCGGTTACCTCACCGGCCTTTCCAAGACCCCAACCGATCACACCCTTACCGTCACCTACGACCACGATGGCTGCAAACGTGAAAGTACGTCCACCCTTCGTAACCTTGGTCACACGGTTGATGGCAACCAGACGGTCTTTAAGCTCTACGTCACTATTAACTCTTACTCTATTCATTGCCATAATCGATTAGAATTTAAGACCTCCCTCACGAGCCGCGTCGGCCAGAGCCTGCACACGACCATGATAAAGATAACCGTTACGATCGAAGACGATTTTCTCGACACCAGCCTCTTTTGCCTTGTTTGCAACCAGCTCGCCGACCTTCTTGGCCTGCTCAGTCTTATTCATCTTCTCAAGTCCCAACGAAGAAGCAGAGGCAAGCGTAGTGCCAGTGATATCGTTGATGACCTGTGCATAAATTTGCTTATTACTGCGGAAAACGCTCAAACGAGGACGCTCTGCGGTACCCTTCACACTCTTGCGAATGCGGAACTTAATCTTAAGTCTTCTTTGTTCTTTCTTTGTCGTCATAATCTTAGCAATTATTAAAGTTACTTAGCTGCAGCCGTCTTACCAGACTTTCTGCGAATAACCTCACCCTGGAACAGGATACCCTTGCCCTTATAAGGCTCCGGCATACGGAAAGAACGGATTTTTGCACAAATGAGACCAAGAAGCTGCTTATCGCAAGTCTCGAGAGTGATGATGGGGTTCTGGTTGCGCTCACTCTTCGTCTCAACCTTCACCTCTGCAGGGAGCTGGAGGAAGATGGGGTGCGTATATCCGAGAGAGAACTCAATGAGGTTGCCCTTGTTACTCACACGATAACCCACACCGACGAGCTCAAGCGTCTTCTTGTAGCCCTCGCTCACACCAACAACCATGTTGTTGACCAAAGAGCGGTAAAGGCCGTGGAAAGACTGCTTCTGCTTGATGTCAGTCTCGTTTGCCTCGTCAATACTGAACTTTACCTCACCATCCTCGATGATGACCTGGATGGAAGGATCTACCCACTGTGAGAGCTCACCCTTCGGGCCCTTCACGCTAACGACATTGTCCTTCAGCGTTACAGTAACGCCAGCAGGAATTTGAATTGGCAGTTTACCTATTCTTGACATGTTAAATCCTCCTGATTAGTAGATGTAGCAAAGAACCTCACCACCGATCTTCTCGGCGACAGCCTCTTTGTTGGTCATTACACCTTTGGAAGTGGAAATGATAGCAATTCCAAGTCCGTTAATAACTCTCGGCATGTCTTTGTAGCCCGTGTACTGGCGAAGACCAGGAGTAGAGACGCGAGTCAACTTCTTGATAGCGCTCTGCTTGGTTACGGGATCATACTTCAAGGCCACCTTGATCGTGCCCTGAGGACCATCCTCTACAAACTTGTAGTTGAGGATGTAGCCCTTCTCGAAGAGAATCTTCGTGATGGACTTCTTCATGTTAGACGCAGGAACCTCAACCACACGGTGATGAGCCATGATGGCGTTTCTGAGTCTCGTCAGATAATCTGCTATTGGATCTGTCATAAAATATAAAAAGTTTAATTAATCGGGACTCCCCCGACAATATTAAAAAATACGCTTATCTTGGAAATGATCGCCAGGTGACGGAAGAATCCGTCCCTGACAATACATTCTAATTTTGCGATTTTACCAGCTGGCCTTCTTCACGCCCGGGATAAGACCCTGAGAGGCCATCTCACGGAACTGAATACGGGAGAGGCCAAACTGGCGCATGTATCCCTTCGGACGACCCGTAATCTTGCAGCGGTTGTGAAGACGAATCGGGTTCGCATTCTTGGGAATGGACTGCAACTTGCGAGCAGCCTCATAAGCCTCCGCGGGATCGTTCGAGGTAGCGATGATCTTCTTCAATGCAGCACGCTTCTCGGCATAACGAGCCACCAATTTGGCACGCTTTACCTCACGGGCTTTCATAGATTCTTTTGCCATATCTCTTAATCGTTTTTAGCGTTCTTAAATGGAAGACCGAAAGCCTTGAGCAGTGCATAGCCCTCCTCGTCGGTCGGAGCAGAGGTAACGAACGTGATGTTCATACCCTGAATGCGGTCCACCTGGTCGATGTTGATCTCCGGGAAGATGATCTGCTCAGAGATACCCAACGTATAGTTGCCACGGCCATCAAACTTGCTCTCGATACCCTTGAAGTCACGGATACGCGGCAGGGAAATGCGGACAAGCTTCTCAAGGAACTCGTACATGCGCTCGCGACGCAATGTAACCATCACACCGATCGGCATCTTCTTACGAAGCTTGAAGTTGGCGATATCCTTCTTAGAGAAAGTAGCGACCGCCTTCTGACCGGTGATAGAGGTGAGCTCGTTGATAGCAACGTCGATAATCTTCTTATCCTGCGTTGCATCGCCGAGACCCTGGTTAATGACAATCTTCTTCAAGACAGGAATCTGCATTGCCGAAGAATAGTTGAACTGCTTTTGCAAAGCAGGAGCAATCTGCTCCTTATACTGCTTCTTTAACTGTGCTGTATCCATTACTTGATTTCCTCCCCTGACTTTTTAGAGATACGCTTCACGTTCTTGCCCTCGTGCTCCACACGGATACGAGTAGCCTTTCCGCTCTTCGGATCGATCAGACTAACATTGGAGATGTGAATAGGAGCCTCCTGCTTGATAATGCCACCTTGCGGATTCTGCGCATTCGGCTTCGTGCTCTTCGACACGACATGCACGCCCTCTACCACTACACGATCCTCATCGCGGAGTACCTTGAGGACTTTGCCCGTCTTGCCCTTGTCAGAGCCTGCGAGAACGATAACCTTGTCGTCCTTTCTAATATGGGTTTTTGCCATTTCTATTTGCTTTTAAATATTAGAGCACCTCTGGTGCAAGAGAAACGACCTTCATATTCACAGCACGGAGCTCACGTGCAACGGGGCCGAAGATACGGCTTCCACGAAGCTCACCAGCGTTGTTCAACAACACACAAGCGTTGTCATCAAAACGAATATAGGAACCGTCAGCACGACGGATCTCCTTCTTTGTGCGAACAATCAAAGCCTTGGATACTGCACCCTTCTTCAACTCACTCGATGGGATGACGTTCTGTACAGCCACAACGATTACGTCGCCTACGCTGGCGTAGCGACGACCCGTACCACCAAGTACGCGAATGCACTTAGCCTCACGAGCACCACTGTTGTCGCAAACAGTAAGTCTTGATTCTGCCTGTATCATATTTACTTAGCTTTTTCTACGATTTGAACCAGTCTCCATCGCTTCGTCTTTGACAAAGGACGGGTCTCCATAATCATTACAGTGTCGCCCACATTAGCCTCGTTCTTCTCGTCGTGGGCATGGTACTTCTTCGTCTTCTGGACGAACTTACCATAAATAGGGTGCTTCTCCTTGAACTTGGAGGCAATAACAATGGTTTTATCCATCTTGTTGCTGACAACAACACCCTGTCTTACCTTTCTAAAATTTCTTGTTTCCATCTGGACCATTGTTATTTATTCAGTTCTCTAGCGCGAAGCTCAGTCTGCAAACGAGCGATGTCACGACGGGCCGCCTTGATCTGAGATGGATTCTCAAGCGGAGTAATCTGGTGGTTGAGCTTCATCTGGTCATAAGCAGCCACAGCGTTCTCCAATTTCTCGCGCAGATCCTTGTCTGCGAGAGCCTTAATTTCAGTCATCTTCATACCTTAAGCGTTTTTATCGAAATCACGTCTGACAATAAACTTCGTTTTAACCGGCAGCTTCTGTGCGGCGAGGCGAAGAGCCTCCTTAGCAATATCGAAACTGACACCCTCTACTTCAAAGAGGACACGTCCTGGGGTAACAGGTGCAACCCATCCTGCGGGATCACCCTTACCCTTACCCATACGCACATCAGCAGGCTTACGGGTGATGGGCTTATCAGGGAAGATACGAATCCAGACCTGACCCTGACGATTCATATAACGGTTCACGGCCACACGGGCAGCCTCGATCTGACGGCTGTCAAGCCACTTTGCCTCAAGGGTCTTGATGCCGAAAGATCCAAACGCGAGCTGCGTTCCTCTGTGGGCATTACCCTTATTGCCGCGGCCATCTTGTGGTCTTCTATATTTTACTCTTTTTGGCTGTAACATGATAGCTTCTGCTTTTAACGGTTATTGTTTCTTCTGCGGCCACCACGACGATCGCGACGATCGTTGTTCGGACGGCGCGACTCCTTCTCCTGTGCAAAGTTGGGAGCCAAATCCACCTTGTTGTAGATTTCACCACGGCAAATCCAAACCTTCACACCAAGCAGACCTACCTTTGTGAGAGCCTCACACTGGCAGTAGTCGATGTCAGCGCGGAACGTATGCAGCGGAGTACGACCTTCCTTGAACATTTCCTTGCGGCGCATCTCAGCACCGTTCAAACGGCCAGAGATCTGAATCTTGATACCCTCAGCACCAGAACGGATAGCGTTCTGAATAGCCATCTTGGCAGCGCGGCGGTAAGCAATCTTACCCTCCAGCTGACGTGCGATGTTGTTGCCAACAATCGTAGCATCGAGATCCGGCTTCTTCACCTCATAGATGTTGATCTGAATCTCCTTCTTGAAGAGATTTTTCAGCTCCTCGCGGAGTTTATCAACATCAGCACCACCCTTACCGATGACAATACCCGGACGAGCCGTGCAGATAGTGATGGTGACGAGCTTCAATGTACGCTCGATGACAATTCGAGAGACGCTTGCCTTTTCCAAGCGCTTGTTGAGGTACTGACGAATCTTCTGATCCTCGACCAGGTTATCGCCAAAGTCCTTGCCACCGAACCAATTCGAGTCCCAACCGCGGATAATACCCAAGCGGTTGCTAATTGGATTAACTTTCTGTCCCATTCTACTCCTTATTATTTGTCATCGTTAGTGTCAGCATTCTTCGAATCGACGAAAATCGTCACATGGTTGGAACGCTTGCGGATTCTGTAGCCGCGTCCCTGCGGTGCGGGGCGCATGCGCTTCATCGTCACACCCTCGTCAACGAAAATCTTGGAGATGAACAGTTCACCGTCCTCTGCCTTGCGGTCATTTTTAGCCTCCCAGTTGGCGATTGCAGAACGCAGCAATTTCTCAACATTTGCTGCAGCAGCCTTCTTAGAGAAGCGAAGCACGCCCAACGCGCGATTTACCTCCATTCCGCGGACCATGTCAACAACATAGCGCATCTTGCGCGGGGAAGAGGGGCAACCCTTGAGCGTAGCAAAATACTGGCTTTTCTTGGCCTCTTTCAGTGCCTCAGCCTTTATATGTTTTCTTGCTCCCATTATTCTATTCTATAAATGGATGAAATTGCCTGCTTACTTCTTGTTGTTGCCTGAGTGGCCACCGAAGCGGCGCGTGGGGCTGAACTCACCAAGCTTATGGCCTACCATGTTCTCGGTGATGTAAACAGGGATAAATTTGTTTCCGTTATGAACTGCAACGGTGTGTCCCACGAAATCCGGGGAAATCATCGATGCTCTGGCCCATGTCTTCACGACGCTCTTCTTGCCGCTTTCGTTCATGGCAAGAATTTTCTTCTCAAGCGATACGTTGATGTACGGACCTTTTTTGATTGAACGACTCATAATTTAACGCTTAATAAGTTTACTTCTTGTTAGCTCTCTCAATGATGTACTTGTTCGAGAGCTTCTTCGGTGCGCGAGTCTTGAGACCCTTAGCATACAAGCCCTTGCGTGAACGCGGGTGTCCACCAGACTGGCGACCCTCGCCACCACCCATCGGGTGATCGACCGGGTTCATGACGACACCACGGTTGTGAGGACGACGACCCAACCAGCGTGAGCGTCCAGCCTTACCAGACTGCTCCAGAGCGTGATCAGAGTTGCCTACACTACCCACAGTGGCCTTGCAAGCGGAGAGGATCTGGCGAGTCTCACCAGAAGGAAGCTTGATAACGCAGTATGCGCCATCGCGAGAAGTAAGCTGAGCGAAGTTACCAGCCGAACGGACCAAACGCGCACCCTCACCCGGACGGAGCTCGATGTTGTGGATCACCGTACCGACAGGAATGCGTGAGAGAGGAAGAGCGTTGCCCACCTCCGGCGCAGCCTCTGCGCCAGAAAGCAGCGTAGCACCTACCTGCAGTCCATTAGGAGCAATAATGTAACGTTTTTCACCATCAGCGTAGAAGAGCAAAGCAATGCGAGCCGAACGGTTAGGATCGTACTCGATTGACTTCACTACAGCTGGAACACCATCCTTCTCTCGCTTGAAGTCGACCAGACGGAACTTCTTCTTGTGACCACCGCCGATGTAGCGGACAGTCATCTTACCGGTGTTGTTTCGACCACCGGTAGAACGTTTGCCGTAAACGAGAGACTTCTCTGGCACGGATGCAGTAATATCCTCGAACGTGCCAATAACCTTGTGTCTTTGACCCGGAGTGACCGGGTTTAACTTACGTACTGCCATTTTTTATTTAATGTTGCTGTAAAAATCAATAGCATCACCGTTCTTGAGGGTGACGATTGCCTTCTTGAAGGCATTGCGCTGGCCTTTCACAAGACCCTGCTTCGTGTAGCGCGACATACGCTTGCCTGCATAGCACATTGTGTTGACAGCCAACACTTTGACGCCGTACAGAGCCTCGACCTCTTTCTTGATGTCTGCCTTGTCGGCCTCGGGCTTGACGATGAAGCCATACTTCGGCTGTGCCGGAATAGTGTACTTCTCGCCCTTCTTCGTGCGGGTCTTGTCCAAAGAAGACTTGTCCGTCAGCTTCGACATCTTCTCAGTGACGATTGGCTTAATGATATATCCCATATTTTATGTCTCCTTTTTTGTTTTACTTGTTCAAGATACCCTCAACTGCCTTCAGCGAATTCTCCGTGACGATGAGCACGTCAGCATCCAAAATCTTGTACGTATTGACGTCTTTTGCTACCATCACATGAGCCTTTTGGAGGTTGCGAGCAGACAAAAATACATTTTTATTTGCTTCCGGCAAAAGAAGAAGGAGCTTCTTGCCGTCTACTTTAAGATTTTTAGCAATATTTACGAAATCTTTCGTCTTCGGAGCCTCAAAGTTGAAATCTTCTACCACGAGGATAGCCTGCTCCTGAGCCTTGTAGGAGAGTGCTGATCTACGAGCAAGATTCTTTACTTTTTTGTTGAGCTTGAAACGATAATCGCGGGGCTTCGGTCCAAAGACACGACCACCACCTACGAGGACCGGTGAGTTGATGTCGCCACGACGAGCACCACCGCCACCCTTCTGGCGTCCGAGCTTGCGGGTTGAACCAGAAACCTCGCTTCTCTCCTTGCTCTTGTGCGTACCCTGGCGTTGGTCAGCCATGTACTGCTTCACATCAAGGTAGATAACGTGATCGTTTGGTTCGATACCGAAGATGCTCTCGCTGAGAGTCACCTTACGGCCGGTCTCCTGACCTTTGATATCCAATACGTTAATATCCATTACTTGTTGATGATTACGGTTGAACCAATGCATCCAGCCACGCTGCCCTTTACGAGGAGCAGATTGTGCTCTGGAATTACCTTTAACACTTTGAGGTTCTGGGTAGTAACCCGGTCGCCTCCCATCTGGCCGCCCATGCGCATACCCTTGAACACCTTAGCGGGGTAGGAGCAGGCACCGATAGATCCCGGCTTGCGAGCACGGTCATCCTGACCGTGGGTAGACTGACCGACGCCACCGAATCCGTGACGCTTCATAACACCCTGGAAACCCTTACCCTTGGAGGTACCGACGACATCTACAAACTGAGCGTCGTTGAACAGCTCCACCGTAATGGTATCACCGAGGTTGTAGTCCTCATCAAACTTGAACTCGGCCAAGTGCTTCTTGGGCGTTGTGCCGGCCTTCTTATAGTGTCCCTGCATCGGCTTGGAGGTATTCTTCTCCTTAGCCTCGCCGAAACCCAACTGAACAGCCTTGTAACCATCCTTCTCAACGGTCTTAATCTGGGTTACAACACAAGGACCAGCTTCGATAACAGTGCACGGCACGTTCTTGCCGTCGGCACTGAAAACGGATGTCATTCCGATTTTCTTTCCTAATAATCCTGGCATTTCAATAATGTGTTTCTAAATGACTTGAATAGATAAAACGTAGGCATTAAACCTTAATCTCGACCTCAACACCCGACGGAAGCTCCAACTTCATCAGCGCGTCCACCGTCTTGGCGGTAGAGCTATAGATGTCGATGAGGCGCTTGTAATCGGAGAGCTGGAACTGCTCGCGCGACTTCTTGTTTACGAAGGTCGAACGGTTGACCGTGTAGATACGCTTGTGCGTGGGCAATGGGATCGGGCCGCTGACGATAGCACCCGTAGCCTTGACAGCCTTGACAATCTTCTCGGCCGACTTGTCAACGAGCTGATGGTCGTAAGACTTCAGCTTGATGCGAATTTTTTGACTCATGTCGTTTTAAAATAATTAATTGAATAAAATAATTTTGTTCTTGAAAAAGACGGGGATACGCCCTCATAAGAGTCATTCGCTATGCTGGCGTCCGCCATCCTTTATATCTCATACCATCCCGGGAGAGAAAGCTCCCTCCCGGGACAGTTAAGATTCATTTTACTTCACCAACTCGGGATGGCCGTTGAGCTCCGTCAAGATTTCCTTGGCAAGAGCAGAGGAAACCGGTGAGTGGTGATCGTACTCCATAGAAGAAGTAGCGCGACCAGAGGTGATGGTACGCAGGGCGGTCACATAGCCGAACATCTCCGACAACGGAACCATAGCCTTGACGATACGAGCACCGCTACGAGCCTCGTCCATACCCTGAACCAGACCACGACGCTTGTTCAAGTCGCCGATAACGTCACCCATGTTCTCCTCCGGCGTAACAACCTCTACGCGCATGATCGGCTCCATGAGGACCGGACCAGCCATCGGGCAGAGCTTCTTGAAGGCCTGGTGAGCGACCAACTCGAAGGAGAGCTGATCGGAGTCGACCGGGTGGAAGCTACCGTCGGTGAGCGTGACCTTCAGACCCGTCATCGGGAAGCCACCGAGCACACCATTGGAGAGGCAGTCGCGGAAGCCCTTCTCGACTGAGGGGATAAACTCCTTAGGCACGTTACCACCCTTGACGACATTGACAAACTGCAAGTCGCTCTCCTTGAAGTCCTCATCCTTCGGCTCGATGATGACGTCGATACAAGCGAACTTACCACGACCACCAGACTGCTTCTTGAAGGTCTCGCGGCTCTGAGCGGCGCGTGAGATAGCCTCCTTGTAGTTAACCTGCGGCTTACCCTGGTTGCACTCCACCTTGAACTCGCGCTTCAAGCGGTCGATGATGATATCGAGGTGAAGCTCACCCATACCAGAGATGATCGTCTGGCCACTCTGCTCGTCCGTGCGGACGGTGAACGTCGGATCCTCCTCGGCCAGCTTGGCAAGACCGTTGTCGAGCTTGGCGATGTCTGCCTGGCTCTTCGGCTCCACGGCGATGGAAAGCACCGTGTCAGGGAAGCTCATAGACTCCAGCACGATCGGATGCTCCTCAGAGCAGAGGGTATCACCCGTGCGGATATCCTTGAAGCCCACACCAGCGCCGATGTCACCAGCGTCGATGGACTGCATGGGGATCTCCTTGTTGGAGTTCATCTGGAAGAGGCGGCTGATACGCTCCTTTTTGCCCGAGCGCGGGTTATAGACATAAGAACCAGCCTCGACCTTACCGGAATAAACGCGGAAGAAGACCAGACGACCCATGAACGGATCGGTAGCGATCTTGAACGCCAAAGCAGCAGTCGGCTCGCTCTCGCTCGGCTTGCGATCCTCTTCTTCCTCAGTATCGGGGTTCGTGCCCACGATAGCCTCCGTGTCGAGCGGAGAGGGAAGGAAGGCGCAAACATAGTCGAGAAGCGGCTGAACACCCTTATTCTTGTAAGAAGAACCGAGCAGCATCGGCGTGCACTCCATAGAGATACAACCCTTACGGATAGCAGCGATGATCATCTCCTCGGGAATATCCTTACCATCAAGGTAGAGCTCCATCAGCTCATCGTCAAAGCTTGAGGCAGCATCGAGCAACTTCTCACGCCACTCCTCAGCCTCGTCAACGAGGTCAGCAGGAATATCCTCGATGTCGTACTCGGCACCCATCGTCTCGTCGTGCCACAGGATGGCCTTCATCTTGATGAGGTCCACGACACCCTTGAAGTTCTCCTCAGCACCGATAGGAATCTGGATAGCAACCGGATTGGCACCCAGGATATCCTTCATCTGCTGCACGGTCTCAAAGAAGTCGGCACCCGAACGGTCCATCTTGTTGACATAACCGATACGCGGCACGTTGTACTTGTCAGCCTGACGCCACACAGTCTCTGACTGCGGCTGAACGCCGTCAGCAGCGGAATAGGTAGCAACAGCTCCGTCGAGCACACGCAGCGAGCGCTCTACCTCGGCCGTGAAATCGACGTGACCCGGAGTATCGATCAGGTTGATCTTATACTTATTCTTGTTATACTCCCAAGAGCATGTGGTGGCAGCGGAAGTAATAGTGATACCACGCTCCTGCTCCTGCGCCATCCAGTCCATTGTGGCCGCACCATCGTGTACCTCGCCAATCTTGTGCGTCTTACCTGTGTAGAACAGGATGCGCTCTGATGTGGTCGTCTTACCGGCATCGATGTGAGCCATGATACCGATGTTACGGGTCAAATGTAAATCGCGATTTGCCATTGTCTTATTACCTTGTCCTTAATGTGTGAAAAGATTAGAATCTGAAGTGTGCGAAAGCACGGTTGGCCTCAGCCATGCGGTGCATATCCTCCTTACGCTTGAACGCACCACCCTGGTTGTTGAATGCGTCCATGATCTCAGCGGCCAACTTCTCGGCCATGCTCTTGCCACCGCGCTTGCGTGCGAAGGCGATCATATTCTTCATGGAGACACTCTCCTTGCGGTCGGGACGAATCTCAGTAGGAACCTGGAACGTAGCACCACCGATACGGCGGCTCTTCACCTCCACCTGCGGAGTGATGTTGTCGAGGGCCTGCTTCCAAACCTCAAGCGGGGTCTTCTCCTCGCTCTTCACCTTGGCGCCTACGAGCTCGAGGGCAGTGTAGAAGATCTCATAAGAGGTATTCTTCTTACCGTCGTACATCAGGTGGTTGACAAACTTGGTGACCTTCTGGTCATTGAACTTCGGATCCGGGAGGATCACATGCTTCTTTGGTTTTGCTTTTCTCATTTTATTATTTGAAATTCTATTCTGCGGAGGCTGTCGTCTTTGCGTTCTTCAATACCCACACTTGGGCGTTTACTCAACCTTATTGATTTCCATTCTCCAGCAAAACGATGTTTCTTTCGATTTTTAGCTCTTACACCTTGATACCAGGCATCTCCGCCTGTTATCTTCGGTTAGGGGTTGGGGTGGCTATTTATTCCGCGAGGGTCAAGCCCTTGTCTCTACCAGAAACTACTCGGCCCTCGCAGAACGGGAGAATTTTACTTCTTAGCCTTAGGACGCTTTGCACCGTATTTAGAGCGGCGCTGCGTACGGTTGGCTACACCAGCCGTATCGAGCGTACCACGGACGATGTGATAGCGCACACCAGGGAGATCCTTCACACGACCGCCACGAACCAGCACGATGCTGTGCTCTTGAAGATTGTGACCCTCTCCGGGGATGTAGGAGTTAACCTCCTTCTGATTGGTCAAACGCACACGGGCAACCTTACGCATTGCCGAGTTAGGCTTCTTAGGGGTCGTCGTATAGACACGAACACAAACACCACGACGCTGAGGACAATTGTCCAGCGCGGGAGACTTGCTCTTGTCCACGATTACCTGTCTGCCTTTTCTTACTAATTGCGAAATAGTAGGCATTGTTTTACTTTTTTATTTATATTTATTTTGTTTATTATCAACGTTTTGCGAATCGCAGCGTATCGTCCCAAAAGGACATTTTACTACTATGCAATTTCGAGGTGCAAAGGTACGAAGATTTCCCGAAATGACCTAACTATATAGAGAGGAAAATTTTGAGGAGCGGAAAATATTAGCAACAAATAATGTCTATTTGTATTTTTTAACCGGTATAAACTCTGAGCGATCCTCTGTAGCAGAAGTGAAAATCCAGCAAACTACAACGAATAAGACGACGACGGCGTCTCACAAAACCACAATACAAAAGGGGTTATTAGCATGATGAAGGATCACCTCCGAGGTTCCGTCACTTTATATACTATATAATGTACGCGCGCAAGCAAATCCTCTATCTAATAAGCACATGGCAGAAGAATAGAAGAAGGATAAAAAACTGAAACCGAGAAAAAAGCATGGACAAAGAGCAAGGACAAGGCCAGCTAACGGGATATTTGACAACTTTTCTTACTAATTTGGTGTTTACGCGCATTTTTTTATGCCAAAACTTGCACCGGAAAGAGAAAACACATACTTTTGCAGTGTACTATTTAAGTAGTACACTATAACAAGAGAACAATAACGAATTAAAACCAAAAACAGACAAGGATATGATTGAAGTACAGAACCTCAGCTTTTCCTACCCGGGCGCCTCAAGCAAGGTGTTCGACGGGTTCCAGCTTAAGCTCGAATCGGGCCACACCTATGGCCTCTTGGGGCGCAACGGAACGGGCAAGAGTACCCTACTCTACCTCGCCTCGGGACTACTCCGCCCGAAGAAGGGCCATCTCTATATCGACGGCATGGAATCGGCCCAGCGCGATCCGTTGATGCTCAGCCGCATCTTCCTCGTACCGGAGGAGTTTACGCTGCCCGAGATGTCGCTTGCTAAATACGTCTCGCTCATCCGTCCCTTCTACCCCCGCTTCAACGAGCAGGTGCTCAACGACTGCCTCTCGGCCTTCGAACTGCCCGACGTCCGCGACCTGCGCCAGCTCTCGATGGGTCAGAAGAAGAAAGTGTTTATGAGCGTCGCCCTTGCCGCAGGCACAGAATGGCTGTTGATGGACGAGCCTACCAACGGCCTGGACATTCCCTCGAAAGCCACGTTTCGTCAAGTAGTGGCGAAGAACTTGTCGGACGACACGACACTCATCATCTCCACCCACCAGGTTCACGACGTAGAGCAGCTGATAGATCACGTCGTCATCCTCGACCAGTCGCGTCTGCTTTGCGACGCAAGCGTGGGCGAGATCACGCAGCGCTACAGCTTTGAGACCCGACAGGCCAACGAGATGAGCAACGACGTGCTCTATGCCGAACCATCTCTCCAAGGCAACAACGTGATCGTCCCCCATGCAGCCAACGAGCCGGAGACACAACTCAACTTGGAGATGTTCTTCTCGGCCGTCACCTTAGGCAAGATTCAAATGTAAATTGTAGAACCCAACAAAAGAAACAGTATGACCCAGTTCAATATACAGCGCATGAAGCAATACGCCCAATGGCAGCTTGCCACTCATCGTGCCACCCTGCTAAAGATTACGGGCGTAGCCACATCCGCATTCATCCTCATGTTCCTCTTCGTCAAGTATGTCTCCCATAGAGACCTCCAGACGCAGAGCGACGACCTCACCCTGTTGTGGATAGGCTGCTTCGCCTTCTGCGGCGTCCAAGTGTTCCCCAACCTGCTAAGCAAGCAAGAGCGCACGTCGCTCCTCATGCTGCCGGCCTCCAATGCCGAGAAATTCCTCACCAGCTATATCGGCGTTTTGCTCACAGCCTTTGTCGTTCCCCTCGTCTCCTTCTTTGTGGCCGACGTGGTGCAATGGCTCATCTCGCTCTTGACCGACCACAAGCAAGCATTGCTGCTCACCCCGCTCGCCTTCTCCGACGCCCTCGACCTGCTAAGCAAGTTTTTTGGCAAGAACGCACAGATAGCATGGGCCGGACTTCCGAACATCCTCTGGCTCCACTCGTTCTATCTTCTAAGCGGCCTATTCTTCAAAAAACTGCGCTGGCTATCGGCCACCATCACCCTGGGCGCCCTTGCCACCTTGACGACGTTATCCATCGCCATCGGTGGCTTCCTATTCCTCGACACGCTGAAGGACAGCGATTACAGTATCGAGTTCGTGCCGTGGGCTGGAGACGCCCTCATGCACGGCACGTCCATCCTCTTCCTGCTGCTGACCGTGCTCAACTACTGGTTGTCATTTCGCATCTTCAAGCGCTTGCAGGTCATTAACAATCGCTTCTTCAATTGGTAAATATCATTAAAGATTAGGGGGCTTATGTCACAAAACTGCATTTTGCTGCGTATATAGGAAAGAGCGGCAGGTGCAAAACATGCTATCCCCCATAAAAGAAAGGGACAAGAATATGAAAACCATTTGCATCAAACTCATCGCCCTTGTCACCATCCTGGTGACCAGTAGTTGTAGGATCCACTCCACCCAAGAGGAGTTTGGCCCCAGCCGCAAGCAGAACGTCGCCGTGACCGACTTCGACGAAATAGACCTCTCAGGCGGCCTCCAGGTCGTCTATGCCGAAGGCACTACCCCCAAGGTGACGGTAGAAGGCCCGGAGAAACTGATCGGCTACGTAAAGGTAGTACAAAAGGGCAAGCGACTCTACTTCAGTTGCAAGCCTTTGCCCAACAAGGGTCCGAGGATTGGCAAGAACCCGATCGACCTGATCACGATCACCATCCAGTCGAAGTTGCTTCGACGCGTAGAGGTGAGCGGCGCCTGCGACCTGAAGGCCAAGCACATCCAGACAGCCGACGACTTCAAGCTCAAGGCCAGTGGGGCAAGCGACCTGGAACTGGGCACGCTCCGTTGTGCCAAGACCCATATAGAGGCTGATGGCGCATCCGATATCGATATTGATCACATCGCTTGCGGCGAAGTCAATTTGCAATCATCCGGCGCCAGCGACATTCAGCTGAAGAACGTAGAAAGTCGCGAGCTCAGCGTAATGCTGAGCGGAGCGAGCGAACTGGAGGCTTCCCTCACGGGCGTGGAGACCATCAAGGCAGACCTTAGCGGCGCAAGCGAGGCCGACTTGAAGTTCAACAACTGCGGCACAGCCCTCCTCTCGGCCAGCGGGGCGAGCAACGTGGACCTCTCGGGCACGATCCGCTCGCTGACGAAGAACGTCGGCACGGGCAGCAATGTCAAGGAAGAAAAACTGACCATTGGTCGCTAATCTCAAGCAAGGAAAGGACTACAGTTATGAGTTTCACGAATAACAAGGCCATTTTCGAGCAAATAGCCGACCGTCTGGCCGACGAGATCATGGCGGAGAACTATCCGCCTGGCGGACGGATACCCAGCGTCCGAGAGTATGCGGCTCTGCTACAGGTCAATACCAATACCGCCATCAAAGGCTACGAACTGCTCGCCCGCGAGGGAATCATCTTCAACAAGCGCGGCATGGGCTATTTTGTCGCCGAGGATGCACGCCACCACATCGCCCAAAGACGGCAGGAGGAGTTTATGGAGACCACCCTGCCCGAACTATTCCGCCAGATGCGGCTGCTCAACATCAGTATCGATGAAGTAGCCCAAAAGTGGGAAGAAAGCAAAAGGGAATAATACCCGCCTCCTCCCCTCTCCGATCGGGAGGGGAGGAGACGCAACAAGAGATATTAAAGACAACAAACAACGATTCATCATGGGAAGAGACAACACCAAAGGCAAAATACAGAGGACAATCCTCCACCATTTGTCATGGAGAGGGATGGCCGCCAGCCTCGCCATGGCCGCCCTTCCTGCCACGGCAGCCGAGCCCGACTCGCTGGCCATCGACACGATGTCCTACGACCTGGGAGACGTCACGGTGACGGCCCAGCGCAAACTCGTCAAGAACGACATCGACAAGCTGACCTACGACGTGGCCAACGACGAGACGGCACGCACCAAGAACACCCTCGACATGCTCCGTTCCGTGCCCCTCGTGACCATAGACGGTCAAGAAAACATCAGCATCAAGGGATCGCCCTCGTTCAAGGTCTATCGCAACGGCCACCCCGACCCTACCCTCTCCTCACAAAACCTCAAGGACGTGCTCAAGTCGATCCCTGCCTCACAGATCAAGAAGGTGGAGGTCATCACCGACCCAGGCGCCAAAGAAGATGCCGAGGGCACACAATATATCCTCAACCTCGTCATGCAGAACAACTCCCACCTGGCAGGCGTGACGGGCACGGTGTCGGCCAACTACAACCCCTTGCGCCAAGGGCCAGGCATGGGTACTATGCTGACGATACAGAAGGGCAAGTTGGCCACGTCCATCAACTATGGATACCAGCACGACAAGAAAGACCAGGGCAACGACGCGACCCGCCAGTACCTGAAAACGGACCAGACGATGGAGTCGCGCTTACGCAATACCACGATGCCCAACGCCCATTACGGCAACATCAGCGCAAGCTACGAGGTCGATTCGCTCAACCTTCTGACTCTCAACTTTGGTGGCTACTACTACAATGCAGGCATCGGAAGCGTGAACGGATACGAGCGTATGACCAATGGCGACGGACAGTTGGCCTACTTCTACAACGTCAACGCCCAGCTCCCGACCTACTACGCCTACAACTTCGGAGGACGACTGGACTACCAACACAAGACCCGCAAGGAGGGAGAGGTGTTCACCGCATCCTATCAGTTGCAGACCACCCGCTCCCACCAGGACAAGACCGCGCAATACCTGAACATCTTCAACCTGCCCGTCAGCTACACAGGCTACGAAAACAACAGCCGCACGCAGTTTGACGAGCATACCTTCCAGCTCGACTACGTACGCCCGCTAGGGAAGTGGTTCAAGTGGAATGCGGGTGCGAAATACATCTTCCGCACGAGTGAGTCGGACGTATGGCTGACCTATACGGGGGCGGAGGAGATGAACCAGCACTCCCTCTTCCAGCACAACACCCAGATAGGAGCAGCCTACACGGAGTGGCTCTACTCGGGCAGCAAGATCCAGGCACGAGTAGGCTTGCGCTATGAATATAGTTTCTTGAAGGCAGAATACCCCGACGGATCGCAGTCTGACTTCCACAAGCGGCTCAACGACTGGGTCCCCTCGGCCTCCGTGCGCTACGCCCTAACGGACGCACAGTCGCTGAAGTTCTCATTCTCATCCAACATCAACCGCCCGGGCATCGACTACCTCAACCCCGCCGAGGAAAGAAACCCCAACTCCCTGAGCTATGGCAACCCGGGGCTGAACAGCTCGCGCAACTACAACCTGCAACTGGAGTACAACTACATCACGACCAAGGCTACTTGGATGGGTGGCGTCAGCCATACGTTCTGCAACAACCAGATCGGACAGTTGTGGTTTGACCAAAACGGCCTCTCTGTCACGACCTATGGCGACCTTCTCCACAGCCGCAGCTGGATGCTCTGGGCCTACGTGCAGACCGCCCTTTGGCGAGGCGCCAACCTGGGTGGAGGTCCCAATATTTTCTATCTCACCAAGAAGGACAGCCAGACGGGGCTTGAGCATAGCAGATGGAGCAGTTGGAACACCATCAACTTCACCCAGAAGCTGCCCTGGAAACTCACCTTCGGCCTCAACGGAGGTTTCAATATCGGCAACGAGGTGGAGAGCGTCTATTCCTACTCCGAACCTTCGTACTACTGGAGCGCCTCGCTCAGCCGTTCCTTCCTCAAGGAAGACCGGCTGTCGGTACACCTGTCGGCAGGCAACCTCTTTGGCCCAGACCTGCGCTCCTATCCCTCCCACACCGTCCAGGGCGACTTCCGTGGCACCCAGACATGGCTGGGCTCACAACGACATGTGGGCATCAGCATCACGTGGCGCTTTGGTTCGCTCCGCGGAGGTGTGAAGTCCGTGGACCGCACCATCGAGAACGACGATATAGTGGGCGGCATCTCGACAGGAGGCGGCAACAAGCAATAGTTTAGTCGATTACCCAAACGACCGCGCACGCATTGGAATGGTCAAACTATGGCACGACATTCCGATGGGTGCGCTTTTTTGTGCTCATCCGGCTGGGGTGGTTAGCGTTCTTTCAATACAGCCTACTTATGAAGCAAACAACAAGTACAGTATATCCGCCCCGCAAGGATTGGAAATACTATCACAAAAAAGGCACCCTGCCCTCGATGAAGAGGACCGGATGCCAAAACTTCACATTATGAAAATTTAAAACACTTAGCCTGGCTTAAGCCTCGCCCTTCGGCGTACCGAACGGGGCGACGGTGCGAGCACCACCCTGCTGCGGCAATTCAATTTTGCCAAACTCCTTCTCGTAGCGAGTGATGTTGTCGTTGAGGGCTGCGAGCAGACGCTTGGCGTGCTCCGGAGCGAGGATCACGCGCGAACCGACCTGTGCCTTCGGCATGCCCGGAAGCAACATGGCGAAATCAGCTACAAACTCGTTCTTCGAGTGAGAGATGATGGCGAAGTTAGAATATATGCCCTTGGATACCTCGGGGCTGAGGTCGATCTGCAAGCCTTGCTGCTGCGGCTTCTGGTTGTTGTCCATTGTCTTGTTATTTTTTCGTTAGTATTGATATGTTCTGGTATGCAAAGTTAAGAAAAAAAATGGGGAGTGCCAAACAAAAAGGCAGAAAAAGCCCACAAAAATTCTTACCCCACCAGCATTTCCCTTTTCCCATGGGGTGGAAAAGAAGTCAAGGCCACCTCGCCTGCCCTTGCGGGAGGAGAGATGGCCTTGGTCTTTAGTATCTGTTGTCGCAGACGACGCGGCTCTTCGTCATGTTGCGAGGAGCGCGCCATGCGGATCAACCTTCGGCGTTCTTGAGACCCTCGGGAAACCTGAGAGATCTGCTTTCTTGAGACCCCTCGGGAAACTTGAGAGCTCCGCGGTCTTTAGAACTCGGCGTTCTTCGGCGTGCGTGCGAAGGGTATGACGTCGCGGATGTTCTGCATACCCGTGACGAAGAGGATGAGGCGCTCGAAGCCCAGTCCGAAACCGCCGTGGGGGCAGGAGCCATAGCGACGCGTGTCGAGATACCAGTCGTAGGAGCTGGCCTTCATGCCGCGGGCCTCAATCTCGGCCACGAGCTTGTCGTAGTTCTCCTCACGCACGGATCCACCGATGATCTCGCCGATGCGCGGGAAGAGGACGTCCGTGCCCTGCATGGTCTTGTCGTCGGCATTCTTCTTCATATAGAAGGCCTTGATCTCCTTCGGATAGTCGGTCATGATGACGGGGCGCTTGAAGTGCTCCTCCACGAGGTAGCGCTCGTGCTCGCTCGACAGGTCCATACCCCAACCCGTGATGGGGAACTCAAACTTGCGACCGTTCTTGACCGCCTCCTCCAGGATGTTGATACCCTCGGTGTAGGTCAGTCGGACGAAGTCCTCCTTGACTACCGACTCAAGCGTGGCGATGAGCTGCTTGTCGATCATCTTGTTGAGGAACTCCAGGTCGTCACGGCAGTTGTCCAGGGCCCAGTTGACGCAATACTTGATGAAGTCCTCCTCGAGGTCCATCAGTCCCTCCTGGTCGAGGAAGGCTACCTCCGGCTCCACCATCCAGAACTCAGCCAGGTGGCGCGGCGTGTTGCTGTTCTCGGCACGGAAGGTCGGTCCGAAAGTATAGATAGCGCCGAGGGCCGTGGCTCCAAGCTCACCCTCGAGCTGGCCGCTCACGGTGAGGTTGGTCTTCGTTCCAAAGAAGTCCTTGGAGTAGTCCACCTCTCCCGCCTTGGCGACACGGTCGAGGTCGAGCGTCGTCACCTGGAACATGTTGCCCGCGCCCTCGCAGTCGCTGGCCGTCACGATCGGCGTGTGGAAATAGTAGAATCCATGATCGTGGAAGTACTTATGGATGGCGATGGCCATGTTGTGGCGGATGCGGAAGACGGCGCCAAAGGTGTTGGTGCGCAGGCGCAGATGGGCATACTTGCGCATGTACTCGAAGCTCTGACCCTTCTTCTGCATGGGGTAGTCGGCCGGGCAAAGACCATAGACCTCGATCTCCTTACATTGGATCTCGCTGGTCTGCCCCTTGCCCTGACTCTCCACGAGCGTGCCGACCACGCTGAGGCAGGCTCCCGTGGTGATGCTCTTGAGCGTCTCGGCATCCACCGTGGCCGGATCTACCACCACCTGGATGTTATTGATCGTCGAGCCATCGTTGAGGGCAATGAAATCTACGGCCTTGCTGCTGCGATGCGAGCGCACCCAGCCCTTCACATTTATGTCTTTTCCGAAGTCGGTACACTTGAGTGCATCGACCACTTTTGTTCTTTTCATCTCTTGTGTTGTTTGAAGATTGTTGCTCTCTACAAGCATCCCCATCCCCCAATTCTCCACAGAGCGCTGGTAGTGTTCATGCGGAACTACAATCCGCACGGCTCCCCGAGGCCCTATATATATTTAAGGAGAAGACGGGATGAGGGTGTTGTGAGATGAGTACTTATTCGAATGCGCCCATACGCAGCATCTCCACCTCCTTCTGGGTGAGGAAACGCCAGTCGCCGCGGCGCAGATTCTTCTTCGTCAAACCGGCAAACTGTACACGGTCGAGCTTCACCACACGATAGCCAAGGCTCTCGAAGATGCGGCGCACGATGCGGTTCTTGCCGCTATGGATCTCGATGCCGACCTGCTTCTCGTCCGTCGGGCTGGCATACTCGATGGCGTCAGCATGCACCTCGCCGTCCTCCAGCTCGATGCCCTCGGCGATCTTCTGCAGGTCCGTGGCCGTGACGGGCTTGTCGAGATAGACGTGATAGACCTTCTTCTTGAGGAACTTCGGATGGGTCAGCTTGCTGGCCAAGTCGCCATCGTTGGTCAGAAGCAGCACACCCGTGGTGTTGCGGTCGAGGCGTCCTACGGGGTAGATACGCTCCTCGCAAGCGTTCTTCACGAGGTCCATGACGGTCTTGCGCTGCTGCGGATCGTCGCTCGTAGTGACATAGTCCTTCGGCTTGTTGAGCAGCACATAGACCTTCTTCTCCATCGTGACGGGCTGGTCGCGGAACTTCACCTCGTCGGAGCGCAAGACCTTCGTGCCAAGCTCTGTGACTACCGTGCCATTGACCAGCACGGCACCAGCCTGGATATATTCGTCGGCCTCACGGCGAGAGCAAACTCCGGCGTTGGCCAGATACTTGTTCAGGCGAATCGGCTCGTTAGGATCGATGTTCTCCTCCTTATATTCGATACGCTTCTTGAGCGAATACTTCGCATTGGGATTGTAGCCCGGCGTATGCTGCCTGCGGGGCTGTCCGTAGCCGCCACGCTGCTGGTAGCCGCCCTGCTGGAAGCCCTCCTGCTGATAGCCGCCCTGCTGGTAGCCCCGCTGCTGATAGCCGCGCTGCTGATAGCCACCCTGCTGGCGCTGCTGGTAGCCACCCTGCTGGCGCTGCTGATAGCCGCCCTGCTGACGCTGACGGGGCTGATAGCCACCCTGCTGGCGCTGCTGATAGCCGCCCTGCTGACGCTGACGGGGCTGATAGCCACCCTGCTGACGCTGCTGGTAGCCACCCTGATAATTGTTTCTCGGGCGATAGCCGCCCTGATACTGTCCGCCCTGCGCGCCCTGGAGTCCTGCTCCGAAGCCTTCTGGACGGAAGCCGCCCTCGCCACCTTGGTTGCTGCGGTCGCTGCTGTAAGCGCGCTGCGAGTGGATGCGCGGACGCTGAGGCCGCGATGAGCGATAATCCTTCTGCTCACTATTACCCTGACTCTCAGAAGAGTTGGCCTCGCGGCCACGCTCATCCTGTCCGTAAACGGGTTCCTGCTTGTTCTCTAATTCTTCTGCCATAACAGTATTGTTTTGAATGATAGATATGGCCTCACGGCCAAGTAATATATAAAATTGTCTTGATTAGATACCTGTGTAGTTGTGCGGCGTGATGGCGAGCAGTTCCTTGCGCACCTCGTCGCTGACGTTGAGCGTGGCGATGAAGTCGTGGATGGTCTGCTCCGTCACCTTCTCGTTGCCGCGGGTGAGCTGCTTCAGGGCCTCGTAGGGATGCGGGTAAGCCTCGCGACGCAAGATGGTCTGGATGGCCTCAGCCACGACGGGCCACATATTGTCGAGGTCCTGTGCGATTTTCTCCTTATTTAATATAAGTTTGCGAAGTCCCTTGAGCGTGCTCTGGATGGCGATGATGCTGTGGGCCACGGGCACGCCTACGTTGCGCAGCACGGTACTGTCGGTCAGGTCGCGCTGCAGACGGCTCACGGGCAGCTTGGCGGCGAGGAACTGCAGCACGGCGTTGGCCACGCCGAGGTTGCCCTCGCTGTTCTCGAAATCGATGGGGTTGACCTTGTGGGGCATGGCGCTCGAGCCGACCTCACCCTTCTTGATCTTCTGGTGGAAATACTCCATCGAGATATACATCCAGACGTCGCGGTCGAGATCGATCATGATGGTGTTGATGCGGCGGATGGCGTCGAAGATGCTGCCCAGGTGGTCGTAGTTGCTGATCTGCGTGGTCCATTGCTCGCGCTCCAGTCCGAGTTTCTCGGAGACGAAGCGGTTGGCGAAGGCGCGCCAGTCATACTCGGGGTAGGCGACGTGGTGGGCGTTGAAATTGCCCGTGGCGCCACCAAACTTAGCCGTGAACTTGCAGGCCTTGAGGGCGTCGAGCTGCTCGCGCAGGCGATAGACATAGACCTCGATCTCCTTGCCCAGGCGCGTCGGCGAGGCGGGCTGGCCATGGGTCTTGGCGAGCATCGGTACGTCCTTCCACTCCTCGGCATAAGCCTGGAGCTGGTCGATGAGCCCCTCGACCTGGGGATAATAGACCTCCAGGAGCGACTCCTTGATGGACAGGGGCACGCTCGTGTTGTTGATGTCCTGAGAGGTGAGTCCGAAATGGATAAACTCCTTGTAGGCATCCAGTCCGCCGATGGCGTCAAACTGCTCCTTGATGAAATACTCCACGGCCTTGACGTCATGGTTGGTCACCTTCTCGATGTCCTTCACGCAGGCGGCATCCTCCTCCGTGAAGTCGCGGTAGATGCTGCGAAGACGGTCGAAGAGAGCCGTGTCGAAGCCCTTGAGCTGCGGCAGGGGGAGCTCCACGAGCGTGATAAAGTATTCGATTTCCACGCGGACGCGATAACGTATCAGCGCAAACTCTGAGTAATAGTCGGCCAGGGGCTCGGTCTTGCCTCTGTAGCGTCCGTCAATAGGAGAAATGGCGGTCAATGTATCCAGCTTCATCATTATATATATTAAACGCTGCAAAATTACGAAATTTATTCCGTTCCGCTGCCAAACGGGTGGCTAAAAGTCCTTAAAATCTCGCCTCTTTTCGTCAACGCCTCCTTTCTCCCCCAAAAAAATATTTAATTTTGCAAGCATCTGTACCAAGCTTCACCACGAGCCCAACACAGACGACAAAACAACAAAGCAAGATGAAGAAAACTACTCGCTTATTTAAAATGGCATTTTAAACTTTTGTGGCAAAATATAAAATGCCATTTTAATAATACAGGATAGACAACGGCTATATAGCTCGTTATGAAAAGGAGGCTTGGAGAACCATCACGACCTCAATTGCATGATATCACAAAAAACACTTTGTTGGCTTTGTTTACCACTAAGACCCATCCAAAACCACGTATTATGACAACACGCAGAAGACGGACGAAGCGGCCTTCTCATTGACAGAAATGCGGGAAAGGGCGAAGAAGATGGGCGCAGCAAGGGCTTTTTGCCTGATTTTGATTTTGTTAAATGGATACGGAGAAATAGTTAATGGGGCGTTAATTCATGCTAATCGGCTTGCACTTGGCTGGACGGAAGGCTATTTTTGTATAGTGGCTGCGCCATGGCAATTTGCAAGCCAGCCATCAATCACATGAATTGCAGGGCGCGTCGAGTGGTTAAAATGTAAAATATAATCAAAAGAAACGATGACGAAAAAGTTAAATTTCTTATCAACATCTTCGGTTGGGAGTCGGAAAAGACCGTTCTCGTATCGGTCTCGTATCAATCACGTATTGATCACGTATTGATCCCGTATCGATCCCGTATCGTTCTCCTATCGTTCTCCTATCGTTCTCGCTTCCGAAAGCGGAAACAATACGGAAACAATACGGAAACAATATGAGGTCGATATATGCTGGAAGGGAGGACGATACGTGGTGGGTAGATGGAGGAAGCGTGGCGGAGACTTAGAGGAAGCGTGGTGGAGAAAGCCACGACCTCTGCCAGACCTTCCGACGCAGCATCAGGGCAAGCCTTGGCACGGCGACTGCCAGCAAGGAGACGCAGATCGTCTCGCCTTAGCCTCTATCGCTGCTCATACTTCCGATGGAAGACCAGCAGACAGAGGGCGCCAGCCAACGCCATCGGCACGCCAATAAGGGCAGGAAAGTTGTATCCCAACCCCATCGCCACGGGGATTCCGCCCAGAAAAGCGCCTACGGCATTGCCCAGGTTGAAGGCAGCCTGGATGCAGCAGCCACCCAGCATTTCGCCACCCTCGGCATGCTTCACGATCAGAAACTGCTCAGGCGACCCGATGCCGAAAAGACAGACACAGCAGACGAACATCAGCACCACCGAGACCCAACCAATGGGGGCGAGGAAGAAGGTGAGCAGGAGGGCTGCCGCCGCCAAGAACTGGAGGTAGCAGGTGAAACGGCCCGGCATGAGGCGGTCGGCAAGCAGGGCGCTCACCTGATTGCCCACGACCATACCGCCACCAGCAAGAATCATCAGGAGCGAGATGCTGGCAGGGCTGAATCCGCCCTCCGTCTGCAGCAGCGGCGAGATGTAGCTGAACCAGCAGAGGATGCCGCCATTGCCCAGGAAGGTGGCCGCAATGATGAGCCAGGGCGCCAGGTTGCGCAGGAAGCGAAACTGCGCCTTCATGCCATGGTTGGGCAAAGCCTCGACATCGGGCACCCATCGGTGGACCATATACAGGGTGAGGAGTCCGAGGACGATGCAGCTGGCGAAAGGCACGCGCCAACTGAATGTATGGCTGAGAAACGTACCAAGGGGAACGCCCAGCAAATTGGCTACCGGCATGCCTGCGCACATCATCGCCACGGCATTGGTCCCCTTGCCCTCCCGTGCTATCTTCACCGCCACGATAGTGGCCGTGCCGAAGTAGGCGCCATGGGGCAGTCCTGCGACAAACCGGGCGCAGAGCAGGATCCAGTAGGTGGGCGCCACAGAGGCGGCCATGGCGCCGAAGGTGATGAGCGAGGCCAGGAACATCAGTATATGCTTGGGCCGATACTTGTGCATGAGGATCAGCGAGAAGGCTCCGGCACAAACGCCGAGCGCATAGACCGAGATGAGGTGGCCTGCTTCTGGGATGGAAACATGCATGTTGTGGGCAATGTCGGTAATGATGCCCTCGATGATAAATTCGGCGATGCCCAGGGTGAACGTGCCCAGGGCAAGGGCAAATAGTCCTTTCTTCATTTGTGTTTGTGCAGTCTATGTTATCCTAAAAAATCGTCTGCTGAGAGGCCCTTTGAGGGAAACTGTCAGGGGGGGGGGAAAAAAAGAAAATTCCCGCAGCCCCACGAATGAAGCCACGGGAACCACCCCTGTGGGCGTTGACGGATTCGAACCGCCGACCCTCTGCTTGTAAGGCAGATGCTCTAAACCAACTGAGCTAAACGCCCTTCTTCCGAAATGCGGGTGCAAAGGTACGCCTTATTTCCGACACCTGCAAATTTAGAGGGGAATTTTTCGCCAATCACGACTTTTCTATTGCACACGCCACGCTGAGGAGCCATGACAGAAACGTGGACTGAAAGCCCACACGCAGAGCCAAGGGCCCGCGTTATTTCTCAGGGCCATATAGAAAAACCACATGGACAGCAAGGTTGTTTGGACTGACTACCCTTGCCTGTTTCCCGAAACCATCCCGAAACCATCCCGAAGCTTTGCTAACTGCCTTGAAGAGAAAAAGCGGATACCGTCCCACAGAGCAGCAGGACCAGACAAAGACAAAGCCACAGGAGCGAGCCACAAAGCCAAGCGTTTCTGCGTTTCAGTGTTTCAGCGTTTCAATCAAAAAAAAGCATGCCCCACTACTCCCTCCTCCCTATCAGCCCATACCTTAATTTTACCATTTACACTTATTACGGAGACTAATTGTTATAACATATTATATATTACATATTATATATTATATATAATAATAAACAATACAACAATAGGAGAAAGGAAAGGAAAAACTACACCTAAGTTATATTTGCATTGAAACGCTGAAACACTGAAACATTTCGAGTAAACTAATCTCGTAAACACTAATAATCAACCACTTACATCAACCACAAGGACAATATCATCAAATCAACAAGCGTATCAAAGCCCGCTACCGCAGTCTTTTCTTCGCCAAAAGACTGATAAAAATATCGTTTTCCTCTCCTCATAGGCCCGTCACCCACACTTCGACCCGCTTTTCGACTCGGCAGACGAAGCAGAGTTTGGGCGGCAAACTCTCAAAAAGGACTGCCGATACCACGGAAGCCTTCCGCGATCCCACTTTGCGAGAGCCATTTTGCCTTTCTGCGACGCAATAAAACCCACCTTGAGACCGTTTATAAAGACGTTATGCAATGGACGGACAGGATACGGCAGGTGAAGATTCTCCTCGTGGCCGCGGCAGTACTGATAGCCGTGGCCTCGCTGATCGTGTCCCACTTCCTGACGCGCGACCTCTCCAAGGAGGAGCGGGCACGCATGGAGGTGTGGGCGCAGGCCATGAAGTCGCTCTCGCAGGCCGACGAGAACACGGACCTGAGCCTCGTGCTGCGCGTGCTCAACGACAACAACACCATCCCTGTGGTGGTGACGGACCGCGACGGCGTCGTGACCGACTTCCGCAACGTACGCGTGAGCGGCAAGGACTACGCCGACTCGCTGCGCTACCTGACCCACATGGCCGAGCGGCTGCAGGCCTCGGGGCGCTGCATACGCATCTCGCTGAGCGAGCAGGTGAAGAGCGACTACATGAACGTCTGCTACGACGACTCGCTGATGCTCAAGCGCCTGGCCTGGTACCCGTTTATCCAGCTGGGCGTGGTGATGATCTTCGTCGTCGTGGCCATCTTCGCCCTGCTCACCTCCAAGCGGGCCGAGCAGAACAAGGTGTGGGTGGGACTCTCCAAGGAGACGGCCCACCAGCTCGGCACGCCCATCTCCTCGCTCATGGCCTGGCAGGAAATACTCAAGGAGAGCTACCCCGAAGACCCGCTCGTGGCCGAGATGGGCAAGGACGTGGAGCGACTGCAGCTCATCGCCGACCGATTCTCCAAGATCGGATCGCTCCCCGAGCCCGTGCCCTCCAGCCTCAACGACGTCATCGACCACGTCATCGACTACATGGACCGAAGGACCTCGCGCAAGGTAAGCATGGTCAAGGAGCTGCCCAAGGAGGACATCGTCGTCAGCCTCAACGCATCGCTCTTCGAGTGGGTGATAGAAAACCTCTGCAAGAACGCCGTCGATGCCATGGGCGGCGGGCAGGGCACCATCACGATCCACGTGGAGGAGACGGAGACGAAGGCCATCCTCGACGTCACGGACACGGGCAAAGGCATCCGCAAGAAAGACATCGGCAACGTCTTCCGGCCCGGCTTCACGACCAAGAAGCGAGGCTGGGGACTGGGACTGAGCCTGGCGAAGCGCATCGTGGAGGAATATCACCACGGACGCATCTACGTGCGCAGCTCGGAGGTGGGCAAGGGCACGACCTTCCGTATCGAGCTGCGGAAGTAGGAAGCAGCCGCGAAAAAGGCCCACAGATGCGCCACAAGCCCCCCAAGCCGCCCCAAGGAGCCGCACTATGGCCCCCATGGGGTGAAGAAATACCATTTTTTAACTGCAAATTGTTGATAATCGGAAAAATGTTCGTACCTTTGCACCCCGATTATGGACTTAGACTACCTCCACATAGATCTGAAAAGCTTGGACTATGGCCGCACGGAGCGGACGCTGAGCTTGGACGACGCTTACTTCGAGGCGATAGACGCACCCGAGGTGAGGAGGGGAAACCTGTCCGTGAGGATCGCCATCGATCGCACCTCGCAGGACGCCTTTCTCCTCGACTTCCACATCACGGGCACGGTGACAGTCAGCTGCGACCGCTGCCTGGACGACATGGAGTTGCCCATCGAGGCCCAGGAGCGCATGGAGGCTAAGTTTGGAGAGGAAAGCTCAGAGGATGACGCTTGTGTGACGGTGGCCGAGGACGAAGGAATACTCGATGTCGCATGGCTCATCTACGAGTTGACGGCGCTCGCCATCCCCGTCAGGCACGTGCATGCACCTGGAAAATGCAACCCTGCCATGATACGGGTGCTCGAGGAGCACTCGGCCGTCCGAAGCGGAGAGGGAGACGAGAAAGCCACAGACCCGCGCTGGGCAGCACTCGAACAACTCAAGAAAAAGAATTAAAAAACAAAACAGATTAAAAAATTATGGCACATCCTAAAAGAAGACAATCGAAGACTCGTACGCTCAAGCGCAGAACGCATGACAAGGCAGTAGCTCCCACGCTCGCCGTATGCCCCAACTGTGGCGCCTACTACGTCTATCACACCGTATGCCCCACGTGCGGCTACTACCGCGGCAAGCTGGCCGTGGAGGTCGCTACCGCCGAGTAAACACCTTCTCATTGACATAAATGGAGAAGATAAACGCTATCATCACCGGTATCGGCGGCTACGTGCCCGACTACATCCTCACCAACCAGGAGTTGTCGCGCATGGTCGATACCACCGATGAGTGGATCCAGACGCGCGTCGGCATCAAGGAGCGGCGCATCCTCACCGAGGAGGGGCTGGGCACGAGCTACATGGCTCGCAAGGCCGCAAGCCAGCTGCTGGAGAAGACGGGAGCCGATCCCGACTCCATCGACGCGCTTATCGTCGCCACGACTACTCCCGACTACAAGTTTCCCTCGACGGCCTCCATCGTCGTCGGGCGACTGGGGATGCACAACGCCTTCGCCATGGACACGGCGGCGGCCTGCAGCGGATTCCTCTACACGCTCGACCTGGCCTGCTCGATGATAGAGAGCGGACGCTACAAGCGCATCATCGTCATCGGAGCCGACAAGATGTCGTCGATGGTCGACTACACCGACCGCAACACCTGCGTCCTCTTCGGCGACGGAGCGGGCGCGGTGCTCGTAGAGGGAACGACGGAGGAGGGTGTCGGCATGCAGGGATCCTACCTGCGTACCGATGGCAAGGGACTGCCGTTCCTTCACCTGAAAGCGGGCGGATCGGTATGCCCCCCGTCACAGTTCACGGTGTCGCACAAGCTCCACTATATCTATCAAGAGGGGCGCACGGTGTTTCGCTATGCCGTCACGGAGATGAGCAACGACGTTGGGATGATGATGAGCCGATTCGGACTGACTCCCGAGACCATCAACTGGGTGATACCCCACGAGGCCAACCGCCGCATCATCGAGGCCGTGGCCAAGCGCGCGGAGATACCGCTCGAAAAGGTCATCATCAACATCGACCGCTACGGCAACACGTCGGCAGCAACGATTCCGCTGGCCATGTGGGACAACGAGAAGCTGCTCAAGAAGGGCGACAACGTCATCTTCACGGCCTTCGCAGCCGGATTTGCCCATGGAGCATCCTACTGCAAGTGGGCCTACGACGGCGACGCAGTAGGAGCGGCGAAGTAGCGCGGACGGCTTCACAACAAATAAGTATGGGGCTCAGAACGTGAGGCGCAAGGGAGCGGCGACGCTTCCCCGTGGCCTGACGCTCTGAGCTTTTTTCGCTTTGGGCAGGAGACGGACTCCACACCCGTCCTTCTTCTCAATCCGCCAAATTGGTTTACTCCACAACAACATCATTATGCAGCACAAAGCAGGATTCGTCAACATCGTGGGCAACCCGAATGTGGGCAAGAGCACGCTCATGAACCAACTCGTGGGCGAACAGATCAGTATAGCGACCTTCAAGGCCCAGACCACACGCCATCGCATCATGGGCATCGTCAACACGCCAGAGGCACAGGTGGTGTTCTCCGACACCCCGGGCGTGCTGAAGCCCAACTACAAGATGCAGGAGATGATGCTGGCATTCTCGGAGAGCGCACTCGCCGACGCCGACATCTTGCTCTACGTGACGGACGTGCGCGAGACGCCAACCAAGAACATGGACTTCCTGGAGAAAGTCTCGAAGATGGAGATACCCGTCATCCTCCTGATCAACAAGATCGACGAGAGCGAGCAAAACCAGCTCGGCGACCTCGTGGAGACATGGCACAAGCTGCTCCCGAAAGCCGAGATACTGCCCATCTCGGCCAAGAACAAGTTTGGCACGGAGATCCTGATGAAGCGCATCCTGGAACTCCTGCCCGAGAGCCCGGCCTACTTCGACAAGGACCAGCTCACGGACAAACCCGCCAAGTTTTTCGTCTCCGAGATCATCCGCGAGAAGATCCTCCGCTACTACGACAAGGAGATACCCTACTCCGTGGAGGTGGCCGTGGAGCGATTCAAGGAGGACGAACGGCTGATCCGCATCAATGCCGTCATCTACGTGGAGCGCGACAGCCAGAAAGGCATCATCATCGGGCACCAGGGACAGGCGCTCAAGAAAGTATCGGCAGAGGCACGCAAGTCGCTCGAGCAGTTCTTCGGCAAGAAGATCTTCCTGGAGACCTACGTCAAGGTCGATAAGGACTGGCGAAGCTCCAAGCGCGAGCTGCGCCTTTTCGGCTACGACCCACAATAAGGGCGCACGCTCTCGCGAGCCACATCCCCCGGGAGAGGCAGCATCCCCCAAAAACGCTCACCCCTACCCCGCCCGCCAAGCGGCGGACGGGACAAATGACAAGAAAAAAAACGGCCCTAACTGTATGCAGGGCATACTCTCGCCATCGGATGGCGAGGGCCGAAGAATGTTAAACTTCAGTAATTAAACAGACATCATGGCAAATTTAGTAGCTATCGTTGGCCGCCCGAACGTGGGCAAATCAACGCTTTTCAACCGTCTTACCAATAGCCGCCGCGCCATCGTGAGCGAGACGGCAGGCACCACCCGCGACCGCCAGTATGGCAAATGTCTCTGGAACGGGCGCGAGTTTTCGCTTGTTGATACAGGAGGCTGGGTCGTCAAGTCGGACGACATCTTCGAGGACGCCATCCGCAAGCAGGTGCGCGTAGCCACGGACGAGGCCGACCTGGTGCTCTTCGTGGTGGACAACGAGACGGGCATCACGGACTGGGACGAGGACGTGGCACAGATCTTGCGCCGCGCAAGCGTACCCATCCTGCTCGTGGCCAACAAGATAGACAATAGCGGACGATCGTACGAGGCTGCCGAGTTTTACAAGCTGGGACTGGGCGACCCGATCTGCGTGAGCGCAATCACGGGTGGCGGCACGGGCGACCTGCTCGACATCATCCTGGAAAAACTGGAGGACGTGCCCGAGGAGGAGGTCGACGACAACCTGCCGCGCTTCGCCGTCGTGGGACGCCCCAATGTCGGCAAGTCGAGCATCATCAACGCCTTCATCGGCGAGGACCGCAACATCGTCACCGAGATAGCAGGAACCACCCGCGACAGCATCTACACGCGCTACAACAAGTTTGGCTTCGACTTCTACCTCGTCGATACGGCAGGCATCCGACGCAAAAACAAGGTGAGCGAGGACCTGGAGTTCTATAGCGTGATGCGATCCATCCGCGCCATCGAGAACAGCGACGTCTGCATCCTCATGATCGACGCCACGCGTGGCATCGAGGGACAGGACATGAACATCTTCCAGATCATCCAGAGAAACAAGAAGTCGCTCGTCGTGGTGGTCAACAAATGGGACCTGGTGGAGGAGAAGACCCAGAAGCACATCGACACCTTCACCAACGCCATCCGCAGCCGCATGGCGCCCTTCACCGACTTCCCCATCATCTTCACCTCGGCCCTGACCAAGCAGCGCATCTTCAAGGTGCTCGAACTGGCTAAGGCAGTCTTCGACAGCCGCAAGATCCACATCGGCACCAACAAGCTCAACGAGGTGATGCTGCCCATCATCGAGAACACGCCGCCCCCCTCGACCAAGGGCAAGTATATCAAGATCAAGTATTGCTCGCAGCTGCCCAACACGCAGATCCCCTCGTTTGTCTACTACGCCAACCTGCCGCAATACATCAAGGAGCCCTACCGTCGCTTCCTGGAGAACAAGATGCGAGAGCATTGGTCGCTCATCGGCACCCCGATCAACATCTTCATCCGTCAGAAATGATGCACGCATTCTCTCCCCGCCCCTTCCTCGGCTCGCTGCTGGGGACGGGGGTTCTCGTCCTGTCGCTGCTCCTGGGGTCGTGCTCCGACAAGCCGCAGGAGACGGTCAACCAAGGCGAACTGGCGGCCCGAACGGCCAAGATCTACTACGACAGCTTGGCGGCAGGCCGCTTCGACAGTTTCTATGAGGGGAAGTTGAAGGCCGATACCGTGCCCGAGACTTACCGACAGCAGATGAAAGCCATCCTAAAGCAGTTTGCCGACAACGAACAGAAGCGCCACAAGGGCATCGACAGCGTCCGCATCAGCACCTACCAGTATGCCGAGAAAACGCAGACGGCCAACGTGTTTCTCACGCTCGTCTATGGCGACAAGACACAGGAGCAGGTGGTCGTGCCGATGGTGAGGCGCGACAGTCTGTGGTATATGCGATAGGAAACGTTCCATTACATGGCACCTTTTCTCGCCATGGCATAACTCGAGCAAGCTCGGTTCTGCTCATTTGGCTTAACGAAAAGGTTCCATTACATGGCACCTTTTCTCGCCATGGCATAACTCGAGCAAGCTCGGTTCTGCTCATTTGGCTTAACGAAAAGGTTCTTATTTCTCCTCCCGCTCCACCTCTCTGACTTTCTTGAAGAGGTCGGAGGCGAAGACCAGGTCGTTGAGCTTCTTGTTGCGCGAGGAGATGACGGAGTCTTTGTCGCCCTGCCATTCCTTTCTGCCGTCGGCTATGAAGACGATGTTCTCGCCAATACCCATGACGGAGTTCATGTCGTGGGTATTGATGATCGTCGTGATGCCATACTCCTTGGTGATGCCGGAGAGGAGCTCGTCGATGACGAGCGAGGTCTTCGGGTCGAGGCCGGAGTTGGGCTCGTCGCAGAAGAGATACTTCGGATTCATGACGATGGCGCGGGCGATGGCGACACGCTTCTGCATACCACCCGAGATTTCGCCCGGAAACTTGCTTCCCGTCCCGTTGAGGTTGACGCGGTCGAGACACTCCTGCGCCCTCCGGTCGCGCTCGGCAGCAGTCATATTGGAGAACATATCAAGAGGAAAGCGCACATTCTCCAGGACGGAGAGGGAGTCGAAGAGGGCCGCACTCTGGAAGATCATGCCCATCTCACGGCGCATCTGCACGCGCTCGCGCTTCGACATGCGCACAAAGTCGCGCCCGTCGTAGAGCACCTCGCCACCCGTCGGATCGAGGAGGCCCACAAGGATTTTCATCAGCACAGTCTTGCCTGCGCCCGACTGACCGATAATGAGGTTGGTCTTGCCGTCGTCGAAGACGGCGTTGATGTCGCGCAGGACGGCTTTATCGCCAAAGGACTTGTCTATATGCTTGACTTCTATCATGGCTTTCTACTGTTTTGACTAACTGAGCAACTGGGTGAGGAACACATCACAGAAAAGGATCAGCACCGAACTATTGACCACGGCTGCCGTGCTGGCCTTGCCCACTTCTACGGATCCGCCACCGACAGTATAGCCGAAATAGGAACTGACGCTGGTGATGATATAGGCATAGACAAGGCTCTTGATGATACTCGTCCACAAGAACCAGGGCACGAAATCGTGCTGCAGTCCGGCCGTGAGGTCCTCAGGGGTGATGATATGGCCGACATAGGCCGTGGAGTAGGCTCCCACCACGCCCAGCGCGGAAGAGAAGATCACGAGGAAGGGCATGATCGTCACCAAGCCGAGTATCTTCGGCAGGATGAGGTAGTTGGCCGAATTGACACCCATGATCTCCAGGGCGTCGATCTGCTGCGTGACGCGCATCGTGCCCAGCTCAGAGGCGATATTGGACCCCACCTTGCCCGCCAGGATCAAGCACATGATGGAGGAAGAAAACTCCAGGAGCATGATCTCGCGCGTGGCGTAGCCCGCCACCCAATGGGGCATCCACGGACTTTGGATATTGACCTTCATCTGGATGCAGATGACGGCTCCGATGAAGAAGGAGATGAGCAGGACGATGCCAATGGAGTCGATGCCGAGCTGCGACATCTCCTTGACATACTGCTTGAGAAACATCCGCATACGCTCGGGACGAGAGAAGGCACGCCCCATCAGAATGAGGTATTTGCCGAAGGTGGTGAGCCACTTATGTATTAACATGCGATGGGTTTATATGAAACTTTGGTGCAAAAGTAACCAAAATCCCCTTAAAAACTGCATCCGCAGGGATAGTTTTTGTCCTTGACGGGCGATATTAGCATCTTTTTTCTTACTTTTGCAATCCAAAAATGAATACAACGGATATGAGCGACAACGATAGCGAGCGACTGGTGGCGACACCTATCGGCAGCGAGGAGACCGAGGGCGAAGGTGCAACCGAGCAGTGGGCCATGCTCCACGCCAAGGGTTTGGTGAAGCGGTATGGCAAGCGAACCGTGGTGAGCGACGTCAACTTCAACGTCCGCCAAGGAGAGATTGTAGGACTGCTGGGACCCAACGGAGCCGGCAAGACCACGTCTTTCTACATGACGACAGGACTGGTAGTGCCCAACGACGGCCATGTCTATCTCGGCGACACGGAAATCACGGACTACCCGGTCTATAAGCACGCCCATGCTGGCATCGGCTACCTGCCGCAGGAGGCAAGCGTGTTTCGCAAGATGAGCGTCGAGGACAACATCATGGCCGTGCTGGAACGCACCAAGCTCTCCCACGACGAGCAGGTCGCAAAGATGGAGAGCCTCATCAAGGAGTTTCGCCTGCAGAAGGTGCGCAAGAACCTGGGAGACCGACTCTCGGGAGGCGAGCGGCGACGCACGGAGATAGCACGCTGCCTGGCCATCGACCCGAAGTTTATCATGCTCGACGAGCCCTTCGCGGGCGTGGACCCCATAGCCGTGGAGGACATCCAGAGCGTCGTTTGGCGACTGAAGTTTCGCAACATCGGCATCCTCATCACCGACCACAACGTCCAGGACACGCTCTGCATCACAGACCGCGCCTACATGCTCTTCGAGGGCCGCATCCTCTTCCAGGGCACACCAGAGGAACTGGCCAACAACAAGATCGTCAAGGAGAAGTACCTCACCAACAGCTTCGTGCTACGCAAAAAAGACTTCCAGCTCATCGAGGAACAGCGCAAGGCCAAGGAGCAAGAAGGAGAGAGCGAGGGATCAGCCGATAAACCCGAGGAAAGAAACTTTGATTCTACAGCAAATCAACAACCTTGCACCATGAGCAATCAAGGACTAATAGCATTGGCACAGTTGATTCTGCCATCAGAGATACTTTCAAATTTTGAAGTAGTACGCGTAGAAGAAGTATCGTCCCTCACCCGCATCTATCTTGACGAATCTGCTAAGGCTGACTACAAAGAGAACCCGGAGATTGAATCTAAAGGGTTCTGCGAAGCCGTAACAATACGTGACTTCCCGATCCGTGACAAAAGTGTTGGCCTGATCGTCAGAAGACGCAAATGGTACGACAAGCAGAACAACCGATACTTCTCCGACTCTTATGGCTTGAAGGCAGAAGGAACCAGCTACTCCAAGGAGTTTGCGACGTTTTTAAAAGAAGTGTATGGAGACGATTCCCACGACCTCCCGTTCGCTTGACCGCTATTGTCACATAAACGTGGATACGTTTGAAAAGCAATGTAAGGAATGGTCAGCGGTTATCGGGTGAGCCGAGCGAACAGTAGGACTTTTCCTTTACACTTTGCTCCAAAAGCGGACAAAGAAAGGCGAGACCATGGTCTATGAATGCCCACGAAATGCTATTTCGCGAGGCGGGAAAGCCATGGCTTGCCGTTAAAAAATCAAATTTTACACCTTGATATTAGGTAATTGCCTAAATTATAGCTAACTTTGCAACCCTATTTGTGGCCTCGTGCGAACGGGCCACGATACGCCCAAAGCAAAAATTAATAATAATATAACAAAATAACGAAGAAATGCAGATTTCATTTGAGAACCCCGAGAAGGTGGGCGGCGTGCTGACGCTGACCGTCGAAGAGGGTGACTACAAGGCAGATGTCGAGAAGAAACTCAAGGAATACCGCCGTCGCGCCAACATGCCGGGCTTCCGTCCGGGCCAGGTGCCGATGGGCTTGATCCGTCGCCAGATGGGCAACTCCGTCAAGGTGGACATCATCAACGAGCTTCTGGGCAAGGAGATGCAGAAGTACATCACCGACAACAAACTGGCCGTCCTCGGCCAGCCGATAGCCCACGAGGGCGACGAGCCGATCGACCTGGAGAAGGACGCTCCCTACGTGTTCCGCTTCGACCTCGCCATCGAGCCTGAGTTCGAACTCAAGTTGAACAAGCGCGACAAGGTGGAGTACTTTGACATCACGGTGGACGACAAGCTCATCGACCAGCAGGTGGAGATGTTCAGCCGCCGCTTTGGCAAGATGGACGACAAGGCCGAGAGCTACGACGCCGAGGCCAACGACCTGCTGCAGGGCGACCTGCGCCAGCTCGACGCCGAGGGCAACACGATCGAGGGCGGCCTGACCCTGGAGGCAGCCAAGCTGATGCCGTCACAGATCAAGGTGGAGGCCCAGCGCGACCTCTTCAAGGGCGCAAAGCTCGGCGACATCATCACCTTCAATCCCCGCAACGCCTATCCTGAGAGCGATGGCGAGATGGCAGTCCTGCTGAAGGTCGAGAAGGACCAGCTGGCAGACTACACGGGCGACTTCTCTTTCCAGATCACGCAGATCTCCCACTTCGTGCCTGCTGAGAACAACGAGGAGCTCTGGAAGGCCGTCTATGGCCAGGACGCCGACATCAAGGACGAGGCTGCTTTCCGCAAGACCATCGCCGAGGGCGTGCGCCAGCAGCTCGTGCAGGACGAGGACTTCAAGTTCATACAGGACGTTCGCAAGCATTGCGAGAAGAAGGTGGGCGAACTGACCTTCGCCAACGACATCCTCAAGCGCGTCATGCTGCAGAACAACCAGGACAAGGGTGAGAAGTTTGTCGAGGAGAACTACGACCGTAGCATCAAGGAGCTCACCTGGCACCTCATCAAGAACAAGCTGGTCGAGCAGACCGGCGTGAAGGTGGAGGAGCAGGATATCCGCGAGATCGCCCGCCAGTCCACCCGCGCACAGTTCGCACAGTACGGCATGGGCAACATCCCCGACGAGCTGATCGAAAAGTATGCCGACGAGATGCTGAAGAAGCGCGAGAATGTGGAGCCGCTCGTGGAGGCTGCCATCGACCGCAAGCTGGCCGTCGCCCTGAAGGAGGTGGTGAAGCTCGACACGAAGGAGATTTCCCTCGAAGACTTCAATAAGATGCTGGAGGCTTAAAAACAAGCCTTTTTCAGAAAAAAACTTCTTTTTTCAAGAGGTTATCGATTTTTTTTTCTTAACTTTGTGTGTGGATAATGACCACCATCCCCATCAAGGGTGGCGCGATCCTTGTCCACAGACAAAGGGAAGGAGGTCGATAACCTCTTTACTTTTTGTCTAACAGCTAACAAACAGAAAGGTAAAAATGAACGATTTTAGAAAGTACGCCGTCGGCCATCTGGGCATGAACGGCCTCGTACTCGACGAAGTGATGAGGGCCCAGCAGCAGTACGTCAACCCCTACATCCTCGAGGAGCGCCAGCTCAACGTGACGCAGATGGATGTCTTCTCACGACTGATGATGGACCGCGTCATCTTCCTCGGCACGGAGGTGAACGACTATACCGCCAACACGCTGCAGGCGCAGCTGCTCTACCTCGACTCCGTAGATCCGGATAAAGACATCTCTATCTATATCAATTCGCCGGGCGGAAGCGTCACGGCAGGACTTGCCATCTACGACACCATGCAGTTTATCTCCTCCGACGTGGCTACCCTCTGCTCGGGCATGGCGGCCTCGATGGCAGCCGTACTCCTCGTGGCGGGCAAGGAAGGCAAACGCTCCGCGCTCAAGCATAGCCGCGTGATGATCCACCAGCCGCTCGGTGGCGTACAGGGACAGGCTTCCGACATCGAGATAGAAGCCCGCGAGATCCAGAAGTACAAGAAAGAACTCTACAACATCATTGCAGAGCACTCACACCAGCCGTTCGACAAGGTGTGGCAGGACAGCGACCGCAACTACTGGATGACGGCCGACGAGGCCAAGGAATACGGCATGATCGACCAGATCATGGTAAAGAAAGGTGGTGCCGACGAAGCCTCGGCTAAAGAATAAATCACGGAATAGCAACTCACGATATATCTCATTAATATATTAAGGAGAGAATATGCCTAAAAAGAAATGTTCTTTCTGCGGAAGGTCGGAGGATGATGTCAATATGCTCATCTCGGGCCTGAGCGGATACATCTGCGACGACTGCATCAAGCAGGCTTACAACATACTGGAGACGGCAGGAGCTGTCGACGACCCCAAAAAAGGAAAGGGAGGAGCCCGCAAGCTGGCCGAGGTGCCCAAGCCAATGGACATCAAGGCCTACCTCGACGAATATATCATCGGGCAGGACGAGGCCAAGCGATCATTGGCCGTGGCCGTCTATAACCATTACAAGCGCTTGCAGCAGCCCGAGGACGAGACGGGCGTGGAGATCGAGAAGAGCAATATCATCATGGTCGGATCCACGGGAACGGGCAAGACGCTCCTCGCACGCACCATAGCCAAACTTCTGGACGTGCCGTTCACCATCGTCGATGCCACCGTCTTCACCGAGGCGGGCTATGTCGGCGAGGACGTGGAGAGCATCCTCTCGCGACTCCTGCAGGTGGCCGACTACGATGTGGCCGAGACGGAGCGCGGTATCGTCTTCATCGACGAGATCGACAAGATAGCCCGCAAGTCGGACAACCCCAGCATCACGCGCGACGTCAGCGGCGAGGGCGTGCAGCAGGGACTCCTCAAGCTCCTCGAAGGCACGGTGGTCAACGTACCCCCCAAGGGCGGACGCAAGCACCCGGACCAAAACTACACACAGGTGGACACAAAGAACATCCTCTTCATCTGTGGTGGCGCGTTCGACGGCATCGAGACCAAGATAGCCCGACGACTCAACACCCACGTCGTGGGATTCAACTCCATACAGAACACGGCAAAGATCGACAAGAACGACTTGATGAAATATGTTCTGCCTCAGGATCTGAAGGCGTTTGGACTCATCCCCGAGATCATCGGACGACTGCCGGTGCTCACCTATCTGAAGCCGCTCGACCGCGAAGCCTTGCGCAAGATCCTCGTCGAGCCGAAAAACTCCATCGTCAAGCAGTTTACCAAACTCTTCGAGATGGACGGCATCAAACTCACCTTCACCGACGGCGCGCTCGACTACATCGTCGATAAGGCCGTGGAGTACAAACTCGGCGCGCGTGGCCTGCGATCCATCGTAGAGAGCGTGGTCAACGAGGCGATGTTTGAATTGCCCTCCAAGGACGTGAAGGAACTGGAAGTGACGCGCGACTATGCCGCGCAGGAGTTGGAGAAATCAACCAGCCTGCGCCGTCTGGAACAAGGCAAGTAGTGTGTCTATCACCCACAACCCCACCACCGACAGGGCCGAAAGGACCTGACGGGGCGGGGGCCAGTCCTCCCCTCCCCTACGGAGACGGATGGACTGGAATCACCCCTACGATACGGAATACATCAACTATTAACAATGACAAAGGAAGTGAATCTGACCGAAGCACTCAAACATTACTTTGGCTTCGACAAGTTTAAGGGCGACCAGGAGGCTATCATCCGCAACCTCCTGGACGGTAACGACAGCTTTGTCCTCATGCCCACGGGCGGCGGAAAGAGCCTATGCTACCAGCTTCCATCCCTGTTGATGGACGGGACGGCCATTGTCGTCTCACCCCTCATCGCACTTATGAAGAACCAAGTGGATGTCATCAACGGCCTCAGCGAGGAGGACGGCGTGGCCCACTACCTCAACTCGTCGCTGAAGAAGGCTGAGATAGACCGCGTGAAGTCGGATATCGTCAAGGGACACACGAAGCTACTCTACGTCGCCCCGGAGTCCTTGAACAAGGAGGAGTATATCGAGTTCTTCAAAACCGTCCACATCACTTTCTATGCCATTGACGAAGCCCATTGTATCTCGGAGTGGGGACACGATTTCCGACCCGAATACCGCAAAATCCGCCACGCCATCGACGAGATAGGCACGGCACCCGTCATAGCCCTGACGGCCACGGCGACCGACAAGGTGCGCACGGACATCAAGCGGAGCCTGGGCATCGACAACGCGCCAGAGTTTAAGAGCTCCTTCAACCGTCCCAACCTCTACTATGCCGTGAAGCCCAAGACGAAGGAGGTGGACAAGGAGATCGTCAAGTTTATCAAGGAGCACCAGGGCAAGAGCGGCATCATCTACTGTCTCTCGCGCAAGAAAGTGGAGGAGCTTTCAGAGATATTGAAAGCCAACGACATCCAGGCCGCCCCCTATCATGCTGGTCTCGACTCCGAGACACGGTCGCAGACGCAGGACGACTTCCTGATGGAGAACATCAAGGTGATCGTTGCCACTATCGCCTTTGGCATGGGTATCGACAAACCCGATGTGCGCTTTGTCATCCACTACGATATTCCCAAGTCGCTGGAGGGCTACTACCAGGAGACGGGACGCGCCGGACGCGACGGCAAGGAGGGCATTTGCGTGGCCTTCTACTCATACAAGGACCTCAAGAAACTGGAGAAATTCATGGAGAACAAGCCGATCGCCGAACAGGACATCGGGCGCCAACTGCTTCAGGAGACAGCCGCCTATGCCGAGTCGTCGGTCTGCCGCCGCAAAATGTTACTCCACTACTTCGGAGAGGAGTATCCGAAGGACAACTGCGGGATGTGTGACAACTGCGTACACCCCAAGCAAAGGATTGATGCGGAGAAGCAGCTCGCCATTGTCCTGCGGGCCGTAGGCGTGCTCAAGGAGAACTTCAAGCAGGAGTATCTCATCGACTTCGTGAAAGGCAGGGCTACTGATGATATCAGGATTCACCACCACGACGAGCTGGAGGAGTTTGGCGAGGGAGAAAACGAGGACCCGAAGATATGGAATCCCGTGATCCGCCAAGGACTGCTCAACGGCTATATGCGCAAAGACATCGAGAGCTATGGCATCTTGAAACTCACCGCAGCAGGCAAGCGATACCTGAAAAGCCCGAAGCCCTTCCAGGTGGTCATGGACGCAGAGTTTAAGGACGAGGACTATGAGGAGGGAGGCGAAGGCGGTTTCGGCGTGCTCGACCCGCAAATCTTCGCCATGCTCAAGGACCTGCGCCACGATATGGCCCGCAAACTGGAGCGCCCTCCTTACGTCATCTTCCAGGACGTTTCCCTGGAACAGATGGCAACCATCTATCCTATCAACGAGAAAGAACTGCTCAACATCCAGGGAGTCGGAGCGGGCAAGGCCAAGCGCTATGGCCAACCGTTCTGCGACCTGATCAAAAAGTATTGCGAGGAGAACGATATCGTCCGTCCCGAAGAGTACCGCGTCAAGACGGTGGCGAAGAAGTCGATGCAAAAGGTGAAGATCATCCAGAGTATCGACCATCAGCTGTCCCTCGACGACATCGCACGCGCCGAGGGCCTCGACTTCGACGAACTGATAGACAAGCTCGATGATATCGTGGACAGCGGAACAAAGCTCAACATCGACTACTACCTCGACGACACGTACGACGAGGATCAGATAGACGACATCTACGACTACTTCATGGAAAGCGATACGGACGACATCGACAAGGCGATGGACGAACTGAATGAGGACTACACCGAAGAGGAGATACGGTTGGTACGCATCCAGTTTATATCCGAGATGGCCAATTAGGCCGACGGCCTCGCACTATTCCACCCACCATTTACCATCATGGGGACTGCCTCTCGACGAGGTCAGTCCCCATTCCTTTTTCTTCTCTGCCGAGACTATTATTTCGCAGCCTCTCTCCGCATCACGCGCAAGCGATGCAACTTCTGCTGACGACGGTAGCCACGCCACACCCCCATGCCCACACGCGGCCAAGAGGGGATATGCTTGATCTGGTGGCGCACCATCGGTATGTCCCAAAGCAACATCAGCAGGGCGAAGAACAACCCTGCAAGCAAGGTCCACCCGAAGAGGATCTTGATGCTTTGTGCCATCACGCCTTCCACCAAACGCGAAACGACAGAGGAAAAATCGGCCGGAGAGGCAGACATCCGCACACGGTCCATATACTGGGAGCAACGGGTAAAACCATCGGCCATGTAGTATTTCATGCCGTAGGAGTGGAGCGCAGCACCCACCAGCCCTCCCACAAACATGTGCAGGACATTGAATATCGAGAGTGCTTGGAAGAAATGCTCAAACGACATCATCTCGTGCAGACACCACATGAAGGCGATACAGAGGACGGCATAGGAGAATCCACGACACATCAGCGGTATGCGGAGCATCTCGATATTCAGCCCACTGTCGAGCAAGACATAGTATCCACCCACATAGAGGGAGAAAAACATCAGCCCGAAGGCAATGAGTTTATACACGTTCCAACGCATCAGTTTCAGCCACCCCAAGCTGACCAGACAGCCTCCAAGGATGCCCGGAAGCGACCATTGGGCTAAGGTCTCTGTGGTCAAGTCGTCATAGTGCATCACCTCCTCGTAATAGACCATCTCCAGCACATGCTCGCAGGAAAACAAGGCCTCCACCACGCCGATGAGAAGGATAATCGGCACCACATTGGGATAACGCCACATGGCTGGCTCATAGAACGGATGGGGATGGAAGAGCATGCGCTGCAAGCAGACGGCGAGGGTGATGATCGACGTGCCGCAGACCAGGCGAAACTGGGGAGAGTGCCACCAGTCGAGCCAGTCGCCATAGCAGAGCAACCAAGCCGACTGAAGAAACAATGCCATCCAGAGCACACCACCCAACCAGTCGATACCACGTAGGGGCACTATCTTGGGCATCGCGTGGACTGGACGGGTAAGTGCCGCCTGGACCAGAAGCACCAGTAGCATGAGCAACATAACGAAATAGTGCATATACTCCCAATGCATCTCATAGGCAAACCATGCAGCCAAAAAGCCCGAGTATTCTATAGAGACAAGCAGGATGATATGGAGCAAAGGAAAGAAGACACCGAAATCGCGCTTGGGAGTCATCCAGAGTTGGATGTTCGACATACACTCAAACGTGCCTTGTATCTTCGCCATGCCACAAACCACACAGAGCCCCCAAAGCAGGGGAAGCGGAAGACGCAGCGTAGCCAACCATTGACAAAGGAAGATGATGAGGGCGGAACTCATCAAAAGCCCCTGATTGGTGAAGCGAAACTTCATGCGAAACAAGACGACGAAGTAGAGGGCCATCCCCGTGAGCGTGGCATAGAGACACATCTGCACATCCTCGCGCATCACTGCCCACTGGCCGACGACCTGATTCATCGCGCCAAGGTACATGCCGTTGGAAAACTGGAAACAGAAGGCCAGTACTATATATAGCCACGGACGGATACAGCGGGGGATCCAGTCGTAGAACATCGGCATGCTGAAGACCATCGGGGGCCCGCCTCCACCTGTTTTCTTTTCTGTCATAGCACAATGGTCGTTAGAGGATAGTACACTCCATGTTCATCCCAGCCCGCAGGCGTTGGATGTTCCGTTGAGACTTGAAGCGAATCCGCACGGGAACGCGTTGCTCCACCTTGACGAAATTGCCCGTGGCATTGTCTTGCGGAATGAGCGAGAAGGCCGATCCCGTAGCATCGCTGATACGCTCGACAGTACCCCAGAACACCACGCCTGGCACGGCATCAGCCGTCATCCGCACCTTTCTCCCCACAGAGATATGGGGCATCTGCGTCTCCCGGAAGTTGGCTACCACCCACAGGTCGGTGTTATCAACTATATCGACCAGCGTCTGTCCCGGCTGCACCAGTTGTCCTTCGTGGATCTGCTTCTTGCCCACCACGCCGTCGGCGGTAGCCGTGATCACCGTGTAGGAGAGATTGAGTCGGGCCATCCTCACTTGCGATCGGGCCAGGTCTATACCCGCCTTGTTCTGCTTGACGCGGTGTCCCTGCTCCTGCTTCGCAGAGGAGAGCGTCCCTATGCTCCGAGTAGCCTGCTCGTAGCGGGCCTGTGCGGCAAGATAGGCTGTGTGTACCTGGTCATACTGCTGCGGCGTGACCGCGTTGTCCTTCAACAACTGGGCATAGCGTTCCTCCTCGCGACGGGCGTTGTCCAGTTGCACCCTTGCCTCCTCTATGCCCGCGTCAGCCACACGAATGCTCTGGTCGGTAGTCTGCATGCCCGTGGCAGTCACCTCCTTGCCAGCCAAGGCATTGGCCAAGTCGGCCTCAGCCTGGGCCAGGCGCAAGCGAAACTCGCTATCCTCGATGATGACCAGCGTGTCGCCTTTGTGCACCTGCTGAAACTCCTCGAAACGTATCTCCTTGATGAAACCAGAGACACGCGTGTTGACCGGCGTGATCTGTCGCTGCACGGTGGCATTGTCCGTAAATTCCCCGTCACCAAAATGGACGAAGTGGTTGACGACCAGGTAAACGCCCGCAATGAGCAGCAGCAGGACGATGAGATTGTAGAAACTGCGAAGTATCGTTGTTTTTTTCATAATTGTTTTTTATTGTTCATGACATACTGGCCTTTGAAAATACGGCCAGCAGGATTTTCTTTGTACTGCAGAGGACATTGCCTACAAGCATTGGCAGGCATATTTCAACCGATAATAGCAATAGGCCAAGTTGATGCGCGCGCTGACCAGGGCCAACTCTGCCTCCAGTTTGACGTTGGCCGCATCGGTCATATCGGTGATGAGGGCCAGTCCGTTCTTATAGCGTTTTCCCACCACCTCGTAGTTTTCCGTCGCAAGCTGCACGGCCTTCCGGCGTGTCTGCAGTTCCGATCGCGCCGTGCCCAAGTCAACATAGGCGGCATGCACGTCGTCGCCGATCGTCTGCTGCGCCACCGTGAGTTGTGTCTGCGCCTCGGCCGTGGCTCTTTTTGCTTGCTGCACCTTGCGCTTCGTCTTGTAGAGCGACGCCAGGTTGTAGCGCACGCCGATGCCAACAAACCAATAGTTCAAGTTCTTGTTGATGGGTGGCACCTCGATGGTGATCGGCCCGTCGAGATGGTCTTCCGCCACCAGCGCCACCTGTGGGTAACGCTCCGCCTCCACAAGGCGCTCTTGCGTGCGGCTGATGTCCACCGCCAAGGCCGACCGCTGCAACGTCTTGTGTTGCTCTAAGGCCAACCGCAACCAGTCCTCCTCGCTGCCGACAGCCATTCCCACACCCTCGAAAGCATCATCGGAGAGCATCGCCAGCGGCACGCTATCCGTGCCCAAGGCCGTTCGCAACTGCTTCGTCAAGACACTCTGTCGGTCGCTGACCGTGGTCTGTCCCAGGGCTATCTGCTGCAGTTGCAGCTCGTAGCGAGTGATGTCGTTGCGCAGGGAGACCCCCTGCTCTCGGCGATGGTTCATGAGTTCGATCTGCCGAAGAGCCAGTTCGCGGTTGGTGGCATAGACCGTCTCCTGATGGCGGAGGCTATGAAGCTGGAGGTAGAGGCCGACCAAGAGAAAACGTACCCGCTGGCGCTGCTCGTCGGCAGAGAGACGGAGCATCTTGGTTTGTTGCTCAGCCAGTCGTATGCCACAAGTGATGGCTCCGCCCGAATATACCACCTGCTCGGCACGCAGCAGGAAGTTGTTACCAAAATGTGGCATCGGCGCGGCCATGGACTCGCCAAACGTGCGATTCCACAAGCGAGCATCACCCAGATAGGAGATGGAGAGTTGCGCCTCTACGTCGGGGAGCTGGGCTAGACGTGCAGTCTCCTCCCCTGCCTCTGCCGTCGCTATAGCGGCACGCATCCTTATCAGCGAGGCGTTGTTTTGCTCCGCACAATCAAAGAGTTGCTGGAGCTGTCCTGTCAATCTTTGGTTTTGTCCCCATAGCGCAGAGGGCACAAAGACCGAGGCCATGCCCACAAGGGTCACAGCCCAAATTTTCATTGTCTGCTTCATAAAAAGGTTTGATTATCAACTGCCATCACATGGATGGCCAAAACATGGAGTGCTTATGCACAAGTTAGCGTCCGCCTAACAACGACGGACACTCCTACACACAAGCACACACTATATCTGTACACAAACTCCCCAACTGTGAAATCTGTGTACCTTGTTGTTTACCCGAAAAGAATAACTTTGCGATGTCTGTAACTTGCCCTGAATCATAAAGGACGTTTCCTAAAGCAGCGAGGACTCCATTGTCCGCCTAATTTCACTCCAAACGTAAAACTGATAAGTTACAAGAGGCTTTACTTGCTTGAAAACGGTTGCAAAGGTACGAGTTTTTCAACAAACACGCAAAGAAAAATGAGGAAAAAATATCAGCTTGCCTATTCATTATAGATAGCCACCTTGATCACTCCGTCCTCCCGGTTTTCAAAGAGGCGGTAGGCCTCCTCGATCTTTGCGAGGGGGAAGCGATGGGTGATGAGCGGCGTGGTGTCGATCTTTCCCTGCGCTATCAGCCGGAGCGTCTCCTCGCAGTCGCACCCATCCACACCTCCTATCTTAAAGGTCAGGTTCTTGCCATACATATCGGGCAGGGGGAGCACCTGTGGCTCGTCATAGAGGGCTACGATCGTGACAATGGCATTGGGACGCGCACACCGCCAAGCCAGACGGAAGGAGTCCTTGGCGCCCGCCACTTCCAGCACACGGTCAGCTCCACCATGGTCGCTATGGACCTTGACCATTGCCTCACACTCCTCGGGCGTGGTGAGCAAGACGTCGGGATAGTGGGATCGCACAAAGTCGCGGCGCGCTGCCGACGCTTCACAGACGATGATGCGCCGTGGCCGATGCAGCATCACGCAGAGCAGCGTGCAGAGGCCCGTAGGGCCAGCCCCGATGATGAGGACGGTGTCCTCCTCCGTGATCTCGCTGATGCGTGCTGCCCAGAAGCCTGTAGCCAGCACGTCGCCCACCAACAACGCCTGCTCGTCGGTCACACCATCGGGAATGCGGTTCAATCCCTGCGTAGCCAGCGGCACGCGCACATACTCCGTTTGTCCACCGTCGATGCGGCATCCCAAAGCCCAGCCACCATGGGGCGAGGTACAGTTGTTGACATAGCCGTGTCGGCAGAAGAAGCATTCGCCACAGAAGGTCTCCACATTGACCGTCACGCGATCGCCGACCTTCACGCCCCTGACATCGGCTCCCGTCTCCTCCACCACACCGACCATCTCGTGGCCCACGGTGATGCCAGGCACAGCCCTTGGCACACTTCCGTGCTTGATATGAAGGTCACTGGAGCAGATGCTTCCCAAAGTCACGCGCACAATGGCGTCGGTAGGCTCCTGTATCGTCGGTCTCGGTTTGTCCGTCAGGGCAAACTTTCCTTTTTCTATATAAGTATATGCTTTCATCTTGATGGATTATCTCTATGGTCGTTACTACTGATTGCCCTCCTGGCAGTCTTTGAGGACCGTGGCCACCCGTCGCTATGCCTCCGTCCCTTCTGTGGGGGCAACACGCAGGGTTCCTGCCCGTGCGATGAGATCTTTCACCACCTCGCCCCCTGCGATGAGTCCCTCCACGGCAGGCACCCATGCGTTGGAGGCCGGGACTCCCTGCTCCGACCCACAACGCTGCTGGTCGGCCTCTGGGCAGCGCGCCCGAAACGCACAGTCTGTCTCCTCCTGCGGAAGGCCCTCCAAGGGCAGTTCCGGACTATAGACCACCTTCACATGGCGGATGTTCTCCTTGCGGAGCTTCTTGCGCAAAACCTTGGCGAGCGGATCGTTGATAGTCTTGAAGAGGTCGGTCACCTCAAACTGCGTAGCATCGAGCTTGAAGGCTGCTCCCAGACAGCACAGATGGGGCACGCCGAGAGCATGGCAACGGCGTATCAGATCGAGCTTCGCCGTCACCGTGTCGATACAGTCCACCACATAATCATATTGAGCAAGGTCTATCTCGTCCGCCCGCGTCGGAAGGTAGAACATCGGCAGTTTGCGCACCACACAGTCGGGATTGATGGCATGGATACGCTCCTCGGCCACATCGACCTTCGGGCGTCCCACCGTGGGAAGGGTGGCGAGCAACTGGCGGTTGACATTGGTCACACAGACACGGTCGTTGTCGATCACGTCGATGGCACCCACACCGCTCCTGGCCAGCACCTCGACGACATAACCGCCCACGCCGCCTACGCCAAAGACGGCCACCCGACTGGCAGCGAGCGTCTCGAGGGCAGGACGGCCCAAAAGAAGTTGCGTTCTTGAAAATTGTTTCTGCATCGTTGGCTTATCACTTTCTCGCTGCAAAGTTACTACGAAAAGGCGAAAAAAGCCACAAGCAGGGAGCTGAAAGCAGGGGAAAGTTTTGCCAAACGTGCTTTTCCGTTGTCAAATAGGGAACTTTTTTAGGTCGTTTCAAGTAAAATGCGTTCCTTTGCATGCGTGAAAGAGAGCAGCACGATACTGACGATAACGGGTTCCGATGGCACGGGCCTCTCTGGCGTGCAAGCCGACATGAAGACCATATCGGCCTTGGGCGGCTACGCCATGTCGGCTATCACGTGCATCACGGTGCAGAACACCCTCGGCATCCAGGAGTTCTACGATCTCCCTGCTGCCGTGGTCCGCAGCCAGATCGAGGCTGTGGTCAACGATATCGAGCCGCAAGTGATCAAGGTGGGCTTGATTCGTTCGGTAGAAACGCTCGACGTCATCATCGACGCAATCCTGCGCTACCGTCCGCGCTTCGTGGTCTATGCCCCTGCTTCGGTCTCAGCCAAGGGCGACCGACTGATGGGCGAGGACGTGCTGACACAGATCCAGCGTCGCCTCATCCCGCTCTGTACGCTCGTCGCCCCACAACAGCACACACTCCACGGTGCACAAAACACCTATTGCAGTGCGGTGGCGGTCTATCTGAGCCAAAACTTCTCCATCGAGGAGGCACAGGAGCGGGCCGCACGGTTTGCCAAGGGAATGATGGCACGCACGGCGGAGCCACAGGGACGAAGCATGGAACTCTACCAGGCGTTTGTCTCGGCGGTGGAGCAGCATGCGAAGACCAATAGCGACGTGGCGTTCTATGCCGACTGCCTCAACGTTTCGCCCCGCTACCTCTCGCAGGTGTGCCGCAAACTGGGGGAGAAGACCCCGAAGCAGATCATCGACACCACCCTGCTGGCCTGCATCCATCAGGAACTGATGCTGACGACCCACACCTTCCAGGAGATAGCCTACGGCTGCGGATTCTCTTCACAAGCCCATTTCTCGAAGTTTTTCAAGAAACTGACGGGAATGACACCCAGCGACTTTCGACGGCAGAACAAGGAGTAGGCGCGCCTGTAGCGCCCTCGCTTCCCACAAGCTGCGTCAGGGGTTTCCACCTCTGACCTACCTTTCCTATGCCCTCGCCGAAGCAGTCTCGCTGCCAACCCAAACAGAATATTAAACAATAAAAAGAAAATAAAATCATGGAACAGAACAGACAAGAGTTGAACCGCAACCTCGCCCAGATGCTGAAGGGCGGTGTGATCATGGACGTAACGACCCCCGAGCAGGCACGCATCGCCGAGGAGGCTGGCGCCTGCGCCGTCATGGCCCTGGAGCGCATTCCCGCCGACATCCGCGCCGCTGGTGGCGTGAGCCGCATGAGCGACCCGAAGATGATCAAGGGCATCCAGGCCGCCGTCTCCATCCCCGTGATGGCCAAGTGCCGCATCGGCCACTTCGTCGAGGCACAGATTCTCCAGGCCATCGAGATCGACTACATCGACGAGAGCGAGGTGCTGAGCCCTGCGGACAACATCTACCATATCGACAAGACGCAGTTTGAGGTGCCGTTCGTCTGTGGCGCACGCAACCTCAGCGAGGCGCTCCGCCGCATTGCCGAGGGTGCCACGATGATTCGCACCAAGGGTGAGCCGGGCACGGGCGACGTCGTCCAGGCCGTGAGCCACATGCGCCTGATGCAGGCTGAGATCCGTCGCCTCGTCGGCATGAGCGAGGACGAGCTCTTCGAGGCTGCCAAGCAGCTCCAGGCTCCCTACGACCTCGCGAAGTACGTACACGACCATGGCAAACTGCCTGTGGTGAACTTCGCCGCTGGTGGTGTGGCTACGCCTGCCGACGCTGCGCTGATGATGCAGCTGGGCGCAGAGGGTGTCTTTGTCGGATCGGGTATCTTCAAGAGCGGAGACCCCGTGAAGCGTGCCGCTGCCATTGTCCAGGCCGTGACCAACTACAAGGATGCCAAGAAGATTGCCGAGCTGAGCGAGGACCTGGGCGAGGCGATGGTTGGCATCAACGAGCAGGAGATCAAGATCCTCATGGCCGAGCGCGGACAATAATGAGGATAGCGGTATTAGCCTTGCAGGGAGCATTCATCGAGCACGAGCGAATGCTCCAGCAGCTGGGCGCTGAATGTTTTGAGGTGCGCCAGCTCTCCGACTGGAACCAGCCCAAGGACGGTCTGGTTATCCCGGGTGGCGAATCGACGACGATGCTGAAGTTGCTCCATGACCTGGAGCTGCTCCAGCCCATCCGCGAGGCCATTGCCGGCGGACTGCCCGTCTTCGGCACCTGTGCCGGACTGATCCTGCTGGCCAAGGAGGTGGAGGGCGAGGAGTTCCCGCGCCTCTCCACGATGGATATCCGCGCGCGCCGCAATGCCTATGGACGACAGTTGGGCAGTTTCCACACCTCCCTCGACATGGCGGAGGTGGGCACCGGCCTCCCTGCCACGTTCATCCGTGCGCCCTATATAGAAAGCGTGGAGGACGACGTGCGCATCCTGGCCTCCGTCGATGGCCATATCGTGGCGGCAAGACAGGGAAACCAGCTCGTCACGGCTTTCCATCCCGAACTGGACAGCGATTTGCACATACACAAATACTTCCTCTCGATGATCGCCGCATAGGCTTCAGCGCTTTGCCAGGAAAGTGTAAATAGAATCTTTTGGTGTTTCCCATGCGGCCCTCGATAGCCGCAGACAGGTCAGATGGCCTGACACACTGCCAACCAGGGTGTCAGGCCATTTTTTATTGTTCTTTTGCTTCTACTAAGAAGGTCTTAGTGTATAGCCTTTCGTGCACAAGTCTGTTCTCTGCACGGCAATTATACCTACACGTAAAAGCGTGCACCCCTACTTCGTGAGCACCACCGATGTGGGACCGGGTATGACGAAACGACGTTTGTAGAGGTCGCCGACAGCCCGTTTGAAGACCTTCTTGCTCACATGAAACACGCGCTTGATGTCCTCGCTGTCGCTCTTGTCGCCCAAGGGGCAGCGTCCGTCGTGCGCCTGCAGATAGGCCAGGAGCGTATCGGCAAAGTCCTGCGTCTGCCGCTTGCCCGTAGGCTGGAGCGAACAGTCGAGTTTGCCATCCTCACGGATGCGGCTGATGAATCCCCGCAGACGGTCGCCCGTATGGACATACTGGAAGATCTGATCTTCGTAGATCAGTGCGGGATAGCGATTGTCAACGATGACCTTGAATCCGAGGTCCGTTTTCTGCCATACGAGCAGTTCCACCTCGTCGCCCACATGGTAGGGACGGAAGCCCACAGCGTCCGTCTCTTCCTCCGCAGCCTCGATCTCTCCCCTACGGGCGGCAGCGTCGTAGTCCTCCGCATAGTCGTGGAGGTAGTGCTCCACCTTGGCCGAGGCCACCAGACGGTAGCTCTCGTCGTCGGCATGGATATGGACGATATACTTCAGTCCCACCTCCATGCGCTTCTTCTGCTCACGAAACGGGCAGAACAAGTCTTTCATCACGCCCCAATGGAGGAACGCACCATACTGGTTGACCCACGCACATTGCAGATACGCAAACTCATCCACCCGGGCGAGTGGCTTCTCGGTCGTGGCGATGGGTCGCTCCTCCTGGTCGAGATAGACGAAGACGCGCAGCGTGTCGCCCACCTGCGTGCCCTCGGGCACATACTTGTCGGGCATGAGGATTTCTCCGTCGCGTCCGCCATCGAGGTAAAGGCCAAAGCGCTCGCCTTTGCCTTCACGATAAGCCACTTCCTGAACAGTCAGGTCATTGTAATCGCCGAGTTTTATCTTGATCATCTGTGTTGATAGTCTAAATGGTCCTACTACTTTTTTCTATGAATGACGGGAGGGCGGTCCACAAAACAGGGCATGGATGGACAGGCTGCCCACCGAGCCGTGTCACGCCCGCCTACACCTCGCCCTGCAAAGCCTCGTTGCCCTGCGAAGCCTCATCGCCACCGACGATCATGCCGTCGCGCAGATGGATGGTGCGGTCGGTGATTTGCGCCAGCGTCTCGTCGTGGGTGACGATGACGAACGTCTGCCCCAGCTTGTCGCGCAGGGCGAAGAAGAGCTGGTGGAGCTCCGCCTTGTTTTTGCTGTCCAGACTTCCCGAGGGTTCGTCGGCGAGGATCACGGCCGGTCGGTTGACCAAGGCGCGTGCCACGGCCACCCGCTGCTTCTCGCCACCAGAGAGTTCGCTGGGCTTATGGCGCGCCCGGTCGGACAGCCCCATGAAGTCCAGCAGTTCCTCGGCCCGCTTCCGCGCCTCAGAGGTCGATTTTCCTGCGATAAACGCGGGAATCATCACGTTCTCGATGGCCGTAAACTCCGGCAGGAGTTGATGAAACTGGAAGACGAAGCCCACATGGCGGTTGCGAAATTCGCTGAGCTTATGACCCGACAACTGCTGTGTCTCTACCCCATCGACCATCACCGACCCGCTATCGGGCTTGTCCAGCGTGCCGATGATCTGGAGGAGCGTGGTCTTGCCCGCCCCCGAGGGACCCACGATGCTCACCACCTCCCCTTTGTTGATGTGGAGGTCGATGCCTTTGAGCACCTGTAGCGAGCCGAAGCTCTTCGTTATACCTTTGATGTCTATCATTTCTTCTTCGTTTTTCTGATTATTTTCTTCGCTGCCACGGCCAGCCGGTGGTAGAGGTTGTGATACAGCCATCCGAGCACCGCCTCATAGGCCGAACGGTCCTCGACATGCTGGGGCTCGGCAAAGGTCATCACGTCGGTCTTGTCCTCGCCAAACTGGTCGGGGAATATGATCATGAGGTTCTTGCCTGAGAAGTACTTGGTCAGTTCCTCCGGCAGGCGCTCCATGGCGTTCTTGAACGACACCGTGCCCTTGCGCGCGGTGACGACCACGAAGATGTGGTCTTCCTTGATCTGGGCGGCCAGCGTCGGCAGCTCGTTCCAGTGCTCCATCTCCACATACTCGGCGCGCACGCTCTCATGGTGGTTGAGCTCATACTGCCGGATGCGGGTCAGCGTGTCCTGGCGCCCATGGTAGGCGATGCGGCAGTCGAGATTCTCGGCCAGTCGGGAGAGACGCTCAAGCCAGCGGTAGAAGCCTGGCTCAAACTGTGCGCGCGAGGGCACACAGACCACGATGCGACGCAGCGTCGAGAGAGGCTGCATCAGGCGCGCCATGATGATCTGTCGCGACAGGCCGTTGAAGAGGCTTTGGTGAAACTTCCCCCAGAAGGTGGTGGAATCGGAGAAGTGCATGTGCATGCCGATGACGACCTCCGTGGCCCTAAACTCCTTGAAGGCGTGCATGATGCCATTGGCAATATTGGTCGCCACGCGGAGCTGACTCTGCATCTTCACGTCGGCCGAGGCGGCGTAGCTCGTCACCTGTTCCAGTAGTTTGGCGCCCTCGGATCGCTTGCGGTCGATGTTGGCGTCGTCATAGACCACGCTGAGAGCCACGAGGTCGTGGTCGCGCTTCGGATTGCGCATGAGCAGGGCGAGGTTGGTGAGGCGGTTGGCATACTCGGGATATTTCACGGGGATGAGCACCGTCTCATCCTGCACCCCTGCGTCCTCCTGTGGCTGCTCCTTCTCGGCCAGCACGATATGCTTGGCGGCATATTCCGTCACGAGGCTGGAGATGACGCAGGTGAAGAGGATCATGATGACAATGCCGTTGAGCACCTCGTCACCGAAGAGATACTCGCCCGGGGCGACCTGGATGCGCAGTCCCACCATCACCATGGCGATGGATCCGGCAGCATGGGCGGAGGTGAGGCCAAACATCAGGTGGCGAGCCTGGCGGTCGAAGCGCAGGAGCCAGCCCGCAAGATAGGCTGCCAGGGCCTTGCCGGCCGTGCCGAAGAAGGTGATGCAGGCCACGACCAGGAGGATGCGCCCGCCCTCGAAGAGCAGGTGGAGGTCGATAAGCATACCCACGCCGATGAGGAAATAGGGGATGAAGAGGGCGTTGCCCGTAAACTCCAGACGGTTCATCAGCGGCGAGACCTTCGGGATGAAGCGGTTGAGGATCAGTCCGGCCACAAAGGCACCGAAGATGCCCTCCAGGCCAATCATCTGGGAGAGCGCGCCACAGAGGAAGAGGACGCTCAGGACAAAGACAAACTGCATGACCGCATCGCTATAGCGGCGCAGAAACCAGCGTGTCAATCGGGGGATGAGGAAGATCGTGCCCGCACAGTAGGCCGCAAACTTCACGGCAAACCATAGCCAGAAGCCTGGGCCCGAGGCGCCCTCAAACTGGTTGACGATCGTCGCCAGCGAGACCAGGGCGAAGAAGAGCGAGGTCATCGTGGCGCCCACACTGAGCGTGGTGGCCGCATGGCGACCCAGTCCGTAGCGACCCACGATGGGATAGGCCACAAGGGTGTTGGAGGCCATGAGACAGCCCAGCAGCAGCGAGGCCATCTGCGTGTAGCCCAGCAGCTCCACGGCCATGAAGTAGGTCAGCACAAAGGGCAGCAGAAACGTCAGCACGCCAAAGAGCAGCACACGCCCCCTGCTGCGCCGAAGGCCCTCCATGTCCATCTCCAGACCGGCGAGGAACATGATGTAGAAGAGACCCACGAAACCGAAGAGGCTGAACGACGCGTCGCGCTCCAGCACATGGAGGCCGTAGGGGCCGATGAGGACGCCTGCCAGCACCAGTCCGATGATGTGGGGAATGCGCAGCCGGCCCATGATAATCGGCGCAAAGAGGATGATCAGGAGCACCGTCAGAAAGATCAGCGGCGGCTGTGATATGGGGAGATACTGGGTCGTGAGCAGCATATCGATTCCTTAATTTTTTGCAAAGGTAACAAAAAACACGCAATTACGCACCACTGTGTCCTCGCTTTTTCGTAATTTTGCGCCATATATTACTTGTTAAGAGAAAGGAACAGAAAAATGAAAATAGCTATCGTTGGCGCAAGCGGCGCCGTAGGACAAGAGCTTCTTCGCATTCTCGAAGAGCGCCAATTCCCGGTCGATGACCTTCTTTTGTTTGGTTCCGAACGTAGCGCGGGCCGCGAGTACCTCTTCCGGGGCAAGCCCCATACCGTCCGCCTGCTCCAGGACAACGACGATTTCCGTGGCGTCGATATCGCCTTCACCAGTGCCGGAGGCAACACGTCGGCTCGCTTCGCCGACACCATCACGCGCCACGGGGCCGTGATGATCGACAACAGCAGCCAGTTTCGCATGGACGAGGACGTGCCTCTCGTCGTCCCGGAGATCAATCCGGAGGATGCCAAGCGCCATCCGCGCAACATCATTGCCAACCCCAACTGCACGACGATCATGATGGTCGTGGCCCTCTACCCCATCGAGCGCCTGTCCCACATCCGCAAGATCCACATCGCCAGCTACCAGAGCGCATCGGGGGCTGGCGCCGAGGCCATGCGCGAACTGCAGCTGCAGTACAAGGAGATCCTCGAGACGGGCAGCGCCCATAGTATCAGCCACTTCCCCCACCAGTTGGCTTACAACGTCATACCACAGATCGACAAGATGACGGACAACGACTATACGAAGGAGGAGATGAAGATGTATCACGAGACGCGCAAGATCATGCACTCCGACGTTCGCACGAGTGCCACCTGCGTCCGCGTGAGCTCACTCCGCAGCCATTCCGAGAGCGTCTGGTTCGAGACCGAGCGCCCGCTCTCGGTAGAGGAAATCCGCCACGCCCTCCAGGAGGCTCCTGGCGTGACCCTCGTCGATGATCCCCAGCACTATGTCTATCCCATGCCCCTGGAGTCGGCGGGCAAGGATGACGTCTTCGTGGGGCGCATCCGCAAGGACCTGGCCGACGACCATAGTTGCACGCTCTGGCTCACGGGCGACCAGATCCGCAAGGGGGCTGCCCTCAATGCGGTCCAGATAGCCGAGATTCTGTAGCACGGAGCACGACAGGCTCCGTAGCCTCAACTACACAGACGACGGACGCCACACCCGGTTCTGATCTCATCAGCACCGGGCGCGGCGTCCGTCGTCCGTATGGCTTCTCGGCGGCCGCTACTTGTGCGCCTGATAGTATTTCACGGCGGCCGCCACGTTTTTCTTCACGGCCCTGCTCGACATCGTCGCGCCCGTCACGCCATCTACCTCCGAGGCATTGGCTGCCGTACTGAGTTTCATGCCCGCAAACTTGGGCAGCAGGCCCTGTCTCACCTTCTGGAAAAACTTCGGGCTCTCTTGGTTGCGCTGGGCCTCGACCTTCACCACCTTGCCGCCCTTGATATAGACAAACAGGGGCGTTGCGCCCTTGAAGCCGCGCACCGTCGGACACAACGTGACGGTATTGACTACATACGTGCCGTCGCTCTGACGCTGCATCACCTTGTCACTCTGGCCTACTGCCACGGCCAAGCCCGTACTCATCACGAGGGCCAGGGACAGCGAGGCCCACCATTTTGATTTCTTCATTGATCTATGCTTTTTTTGTTCCTCTTTCGTTTTCCTCCTTCCTGCCCGTCTCCGCCCCACAGGACAGCCTCGGACTATCGTCTATGCAAATATAGGGAGAAAAACGCTATCCTCACCAACTTCCATCTGATATTTATGCACTATTAACCTTTCCGTCGTGGCCCGACTTATGGCGTTTTCTTCAAAATCGCACTCACTCCAGTGCAGTTTTTACCCAAAATCGCACTCACCTCAGTGCATTTTTCCACAAAAACTGCACACAACATAGTGCAATTTCACAAAAAGACGTATCTTTGCAGACAAGCACGGTTCGCGAGACGTTCTTCTTCAACCAGACCCGATCTCTCTGTTCCGTCACCACATCCCCCGTCTCCGACTTCCTCATCGATGGGAAATACACCTTTGAGGTAGGAGGCAAAAAGAAGCGACAACGCCAGCTGCAGAGCATAGAAAACGGCTACGTCGTCAAGGACGACATCGAGACAGGCTACGGCAACATCATCCCTCTATGGATGTTTGGCATGCTCTACTGATCTTCTCCCTGTCCTGACATCTACCACGTTTCCTCCATGTACCCACCACGTATCGTCCTCCCTTCCAGCATATATCGACCTCATATTGTTTCCGTATTGTTTCCGTATTGTTTCCGCTTCCGGAAGCGAGAACGATAGGAGAACGATAGGAGAACGATACGGGATCGATACGGGATCAATACGTGATCAATACGTGATTGATACGAGACCGATACGAGAACGGTCTTTTCCGACTCCCAATCGAAGAGATTGATAAGAAATTTAACTTTTTCATCATCGTTTCTTTTGAATCTATTTTACGTTTCAGCCACTCGCCTCTTCCTGCCGTTCATGCCAAGAAGCCTGGCTCACCATTTGCCCTGGCGCAGCCTCTATACAAAGATAACCTTCCGTCCCGCCGAATGCAAGCCGATTAGCATGAATTAACTCCCCATTAACTATTCGTTCGTATCCATTTAACAAAGCCCATCGCAGACCAAAAGCCTTCATTGCGGCCTTTCCTCATGCCCTTCCCCCAGTTTTATCCGCCCAAAGGCTGCTACCTCCAATCTCTATCAGCAGCCAAGAGATACCGGTTCTGATTTATCAAAATAGCGAACAAACACAACTATTAAGTTGTAATGTGGTCTTCTATATTCCCCCATATTCTTTAATTATTAATATTAAACAACTCTATTCTTTCTGACGAATTACTCAATTTGTAGATACGAATTACTCAGTTCTTTCTCTCGAATTACTCAATTCTTCATTGCGAATTACTCAATTCTTTCTCTCGAATTACTCAATTCTACTTTGCAAAGATACAAAGAATAGATGGGTATCACATTGTTCTTGATATTTTTTTTGGCATTATTAACTCATCATACATGAATGTTTTACACCTTCATTGCGACCTTTCCTCATGCCCTTCCTCCAGTTTTATCCGCCCAAAGGTTGCTATTTCCAATCTCTACCAGCAGCCTATATATAGAGAGACTTGTCGAAATAGTGAACAAACTAAACTATCAAGTTTGAAAATTATTTACAACAAAGATCACCGAGACCCAAGGTTCGTTAGTCCTCTTTGTCCCAGTGGCCTTATCGTATTTTTTAATGAATGAATGAAGAGGTCTGCCTTTTCCGACCCCAGCCTTTTCTTACCAATGGTAGCAAATAGTAGCTACGATGTCGAAGGCGTAGTAGCGGCTCGTCAGTCTCGGATCATCGTATCTTTCGTCATGGTATTGGCCAAAGTTATGAATCCAGTCGTATGGTATCCTGTATTTACACTTGGTATCCAGCAGGCCGACGTGAGCCTGAACGCCAAACCGCCAGCTCTTGGTTTCGTAGTACAAGGCTGGCTGAAGGCCCAGGTCAAAGTTTCTGTATTCTTTCTCGCCATTGACCACGTTGTCTTCGGTTCTCCCACCATACTTTCCCCCTTTGGCCAGAAAGGAGACGACTGGGCCACATTCGGCGACGATGCCGTTTTTCCATTCTTTGTTGAAATGGTACTGGAGGAGCAATGGTAGGTCTATGTAGGTGGAGGAGCAGTTGCCCGCGAAGTGGCAGTCCTTGCCAAAACCTTTCAGACGCAAGGCCACACCCTGCGTGACAGCCCAACGGGGAGCGATGGTATAGCTGACGGCGTATCCGATGCGCAGCGCGACCGTCTGCTTGTCTTCATCGTTGAGCTTGTTGGACAGGCCGATGCCCTGATAGAGGCTGTGGCGCCAGGTCTTCGTCTGGGCAGAGGCGGAAGCCGTCATGCTCAAAAGGAGGAAAGAGGCGAAGAAGCCCCGCAAGAATGACTTGATCATAAGCTATACGTTTTACCAATGATAATTAACGGTGGCAACCAGGCTCATGGCATGGTATTTGTTGTCGAAAAACGAGGCGTAGGGTCTATCGGGAAATTTGCGCTTGATGTCAAGGAACCCGACATGGGACTGCACGCCGAAGCGCCAATGTCCTGTCTCGTAATAGACGGCTGGGCGTATTCCCACGTCAAAGTGCTTGTACATCTTTTCCCCCTCATACGGGTTCCACGTATTCCAGTATTTGCCATCGTACGTGTTGCTGTGTGCAAGGAATGAGACCACGGGGCCACACTCGACAACCATCCCTTTGCGTTTGTCCCCGCCAAAATGATACTGGACAAGCAGTGGCACGTCGATGTAGGTCGAAGCGCAGTTGCCGGAGTTGCCATTATCCTTGCCCAACGCCTTGAAGCGAAGAGCTACCCCAGGCATTACCGACCAATGGGGCGTGATATAATAGTTGAGACCGTAGCCGACATGAAACGCCGTCTTTTGGTCGTCATTGTCTTCAAATTTATTTACTACTCCGACTCCCTCGTAGAGGTTGTGCTCCCATCGCTGCGGCTGGGCGGAGATGGAAGTGGAGATAACGGCAAGCAATAGCGTGCTTGTCGCCATACGGCAGAATGACCTGTTCATGACCTTATGAGTACATTGAATGTTAATAGTCGGACGCTCCTTAGTATGCAGGTTGATATATCATGATTTTCTGAGGCCAGCCCTCGAATAGAATATCTCGAACACCAACGACTATCTCTCGTTTGCCACCCGTGTTGTTGGGCGTCACGACCAAAGATATCTCATGTTTGTTTTCTTTCTTCAGCTCAAACCAACTGTTGTAAAAACGATCTGAATAAGAATGAACCTTACCATTTCCATAGACAAAGGTAGTGTCGTGGCTTTGTATGCTGTCATAAGAAACCGTGATTTTCCCATTGCTATCCACATACCGAATTGAAGCCTCGCAATGGGTAAGGAAATAATCGTTGTTGTATGTTTGCTTTATCAGAAATTTACCACCTTCAGCAGGCACATCAAAGACATCTGGAAAATTTGTATACACTTTGTTCTCAAACTCCGTCTCCTCGTCTTCATGGCATGAGCCAAATGCGAATAAGCTGACAAGTAAGCAAAAAACAGAAACTTTGTTCATAATAATTGATCTCACTTTTATTTTACTTATTGTTTTGATCAAAAACAAGTATAATTATGGAAGTTTACTATTAAAACGATTGTTGAGTAGGGATTTATCATATTGCAAAATACCCTATATAAGAGCAGTCGTCCAATACCACATGAATGGTATAGCTGTCATGAGCTATGTTGTCCATCACACAGTTTGTGTCGTACTGTCCATCTATGGCGTAGCCCATCGAGGTGCTGACCGTGACCCCATTCGAGTCAACGATGTATGTTGACACGTATCCGGTGTAGCGTTTCACATGCACGGAGACAATACTATTGGAACGTTCTGCAGTCACATCGGGGAGGATGGTTCTTGGTGTTCCGTTTTGTGAATTTGTTTTATCATAGCCCATTGGGATTTGTTCCGACTGTGGGCTGGAAGTCGGTTCTGCAAAGTTGGGCATCAGGGCACACAACAGAAGGCAGATAGCTAATAGCAATTTCTTCATATTTTGTAATACGTTGGTTACGCTTGCAAAATTAAGCATTTCTTCAATTGCCTCCAAATATTTGAGGTCTAATGATTTTGTATTGGGTGAACGGTTGTAATAGCTTGAAAAACAGATTGTTATTTGTTTGTTTGTAAAATTAGACTTCTTCAAAAGGTCTAAAAGAAGAAAAGTGCCCTGAAGAAAAAGGCTTATCGAGGCCCAGAAATCGAGGAAAAAGTGGAGGAGGCGGATTTTGTTAGAACCTCCGAGTCAAAGAGGTATTTATCCTCTTCGATCTCGGTGGCTTCTTCTTGTTTTGAAGATGTTTTGTCCTAAAACTTCTGTATGAATTTTCGAACAGAGTCATCCTCTTTTCCCAAGCCCATTTTTTTCTTGAGTAGATACAAGTTTTGTTTGACTGAGGTTTCGCTGACACACATGATCCTTGCCAAGATGTTGGTTGAAAAATTGAAGCGCAACAAGATGAGTAATTCCTTGTCTCGTTCTGATAGTTGTGGAAACCCTTTCGAGAGCCTGGCTAAAAAATCTTTGTCGATGGCTTCGAGAAGCATTTGCATGTTTGCTTTGTCATGATCAGTCAGTTTGATACGTGTTTCCTTCTTGTCCTTCTCTTTCTCGAGTTTCTGCATGAAGTCGAGTTTACTGAGGAAGATATCCATCAGGGTCGAGATCTTTACATCTTTGAGCCTTTGCTCTTCTTTGTGTTGCTTCTCTGTCTTGGCATGCATTGCGCTCATGCTCCTCATCTTCGCATCCTCTTCGGCCAAGAGCCTTTCTGTGCGCTTTCTTTCGTTTTCCACCATCTCCTTGCCTTTTTCCTCTTCTTCCTTCAGCCTGGCAGCCATCTTGCGCTTATGGTTTTTGTAGATGGTGGAGACGTAGGCCATGGCGCCCAAACATAAAAAGCACATAAAGAAGATAGCAAACCTCAACGCTCTTGCTTTCATTTCGGCCCGCGCCTTTTCTGCATTTTCTTTCATCAACTTCTCGAAATAGGCCGTCTTCTCTTGAAGTTCCTCGTCAAACATCTTCTCGATGTAGTGGTAGGCAGAGTCGGCGTTGGTCTTGGCTGCCGCATAGTCGTGTTTGCCCAATGTGGCAAAATGGCGACAATAATAGGCCGTATAGCGTTGAGCGTTATTGGTCAAATGAAGCGTGTCCAGCAAGCTGAGGCATGCTGCGTATTGCCCTGATTCGCAATAGGCACCAGCAAGGGATAAAGTCTTCTCTATGTTGGATATGGAGGAGTAGTCGCGAGCCAGACGGGCATAATAGACCGCCTTTGCGTCGTGGGCACCAGTGGCAAAATAGCCCATATCATGATAGACGTTAGACAATGTGGCGGAGTCGCCCAACGAGAGAGCCAGTCGTTCTGCCTCCTTGCAACCATTGAGAGCCTCTTGGCTTTTGCCGCAAAGCGTTTCGCACTCTCCTTTCAAAAGAATATAGTAGATTGTGTTCAACGGCGTAGCCTGACTGTACTTGCGATATAATGTCAAGGCCTGACTGGCGTATTTCAGCCCCAATGGAGCATTGGACTTGCGCGCCACCCATGAGTTTTTGCACCAAACCAGACATAGCGTAGCCGTGTCTTTTTGCACTTTCGCAGCCTGTGCTGCCTCTTTGAGGCAATAGCTTGCACGCTCCAGACTGTCGCTCAAGGAATAATACACCCCCATGTAGTACATACACCTTGCGTAAAGGCTGTCCTCGGGGAGTTTCGCATAGTAGTTGTAGGCGACGCGGATGAGCGAGTCGTTGGCTACGTCGAGACCACTCTTGTTTTGCGCAAGATAATAGGTCAGGGCGTAGTATGCCTTCTCCGCAGGCGGGAGCGCACGGCGGTCGATGGTGTGTAGCATCGTCAGCGCACTGTCCGGGTCGGCGTATGCCATTTGCAGCGCGCTGCGCAGGGTCTGTCGCTCCCCGTGGTGGCAGGAAGCGAAAGCCAGGGCCAAGAGCAGTATCGGTATGATGGGTAAAATATGCTTCATGGGTGTCTCTCTTTTTGTACTAACGGAAGACAAAGGTAGGGCTTTTTTTCTTTACGACCAAATTTTGTTCCTCCAAATGTGGGTGGGAAAAAGAGGAATGAATGATGGAAACCCTGTCAGCAAAAGAAAATCCCCCTGCCTTCCACGCGAAGCGGAGGCAGGGGGAGGGGGTATTGTCGCTCTGATGAGACGCTATGCTACATCAGGTCGAAAATCGTGTTGAAGATGGCGCTGCAGATACCGAAGAGCACTACGCCGACGGTGCAGATGGCTAAGGCAAACTTTGTATTGCCGTCGCTCTGGAAAGTCGGGAGCGGGTGGTCGTTCTTGCGGATGTACATTGCCTTGACAATCTTCAGATAGTAGTAGAGCGAGATGACGGTATTGACCAGGGCGATGAAGACCACGGCGTAGGCCCAAGCGCCCATCGTGGTGGAGACATCGTGGCCCTTGACACCAGCCATGAAGATGAAGAACTTCGAGAACATGCCCGCAAACGGGGGAATGCCGCCCAGAGAGAAGAGGGCGAGCGTCATGAGGAAGCTCAGCTTCGGATTGGTGGTGTAGAAACCGTCGTAGTCGCTGATCTGCGTCTTGCCACCATTGTTTTGCTCCACCACGGAGATGATGGTGAAGACCGCCATGTTGGCCACCACGTAGATGAGGACGTAGTAGGCGAGGGCGGAGGCACTCATCTGCCAGCTCGTGCCCACGGCAGCCAGCATGATGTAGCCAGCCTGGGAGATGGAGCTGAAGGCCATGAACCGCTTGAGCTCATCCTGTCGGATGGCGAAGAGGTTGGCGATGGTGATGGAGAGCACCACCACGATCATCACCAGTACCTGCCAGTACATGATCATCGTGCCAAAGACATGGTAGAGGATGGAGAGGAGCGTGAAGGCTGCCGCACCCTTGGAAATGACGCTCAGATAGCCCGTGACGGTGGTCGGCGCACCCTGGTAGGTGTCGGCGGTCCAGAAGTGGAAGGGCACGAGAGAAATCTTGAAGCCCAGTCCGCTGAAGAAGAAGACCAGTCCCATGAGCAGCAGCGGCGTGCAGCCCTGACGCGTGATCTGCAGGGCCACGTCGTCGAAGTAGAGCGTGCCGCACATGCCGTAGAGGAAGCTGATGCCGAAGAGCATCACGCCGCTGGAGAATGTGGCGGTGAGGATGAACTTCGCTGCTGCCTCGGCGCTGTCGTTGCGGTGGAGGTCGAAGGCCACCATCGTGGCCAAAGGCACGGAGGCCATCTCCAGGCCGAGGAAGAACAGGAGGAAGTGGCCGGCGCTCATCATCATGAACATACCCAGCAGGGTGCTCACCGTGAGCATATAGAACTCGCCCTCACGGACGCGGCTCTCCTCCCTCGTGATCCAGGCCTTGCTCATCAAGACAACGATGAACGTGCCCAGGGCGAGGATCGTCTTGACGATCGTCACTCCGGCATTGGCCTGATACATGCCGCCGAAGGCCGAGGCCTCGCCAGCGGTGGTGGTGTAGCAGCATACGACCGTAACCAGTGCCAACAGGAGGGAGGCCAGCGGATTGAACCAACTGCGCTTTCCGTCCTTTGCGGAGCAGAAGTCGGCAACGAAAAGTATCACCAAGGCGGCCGTCAGGGCGGCCTCGGGAATCATATAGAGAAACTGACTGTAATTCATTTCTTTCTTACTTCTTGATACGGTTGATTACAGATTGCCCAGCATCGGAACGTAGGTGTGGATGTGGTCGAAGATGGGCGTGATGGCGTCGGAGATGATGTTTTGGAACACCAGCGGGAACAGACCCAGTCCGGCCACGCAGAAGATCAGTCCGCCGATGGCGAAGCGCTCGTCCCAGGTGGCGTCGTGGAGCTCATAGAACTTCTGGTTGGGGATCTTCTGATAGAGGATCTTGCCCACCACGCGAAGGATATAGACCGCCGTCGTGACGATGGACGTACAGGCCACGAGGGTGGCCACACGGTGGAAGGTGCCCGCATTCTCGAAGGATCCCACGAAGATCGTCATCTCGGCCACGAAGCCCGAGAAGCCCGGGAGACCGAGGTTGGCGAGACCCGCCACGACATAGGAGACGGCGAGGAAGGGAATCACCTTCATCAGGCCGCCAAGGTAGCGGACGTCGCGCGTGCCGGCACGGTGGTAGGTCATACCGATGACGGCGAAGAAGAGGGCCGTCATCAGACCGTGGGAGAGCATCTGGAGGATGGCACCCGTGATGGCGGTCTGCGTACACATGAGCAGGGCGAAGAGCACCATGCCACAGTGGGAGACGGAGGAGTAGGCGTTGATGTACTTCAGGTCGGTCTGCACACAGGCCGAGAGCGCGCCATAGACCACGGAGATGGTCGTGAGGACGAGGAAGACAGGACACCAGAGCTCCAGGGCGTCGGGCATGAGGAACATCGCGATGCGCAGGCAGCCGTAGCCACCGAGCTTCATCAGCACACCAGCATGGAGCATGGAGACGGCGGTCGGCGCGGAGGCGTGACCGTCAGGGCTCCATGTGTGGAAGGGGAAGAGCGCTCCCAGCACACCGAAACCGATGAAGACAAAGGGGAAGAAGATGTTCTGGATGGACTTCGGCATGGCGTGGAGCTGAGCCAGGTCAGCCACGTTCATCGTCTGCGCACCACTGAAGAAGTAGATGCCGAGGATGCCGAGGATGAGCAGGGCGGAACCACCCATGAGCATCAGGGTCAGTTTCATGGCCGAATACTCCTTCGGGCCCGTACCCCACACGCCGATGAGCAAGTACATCGGGATGAGGGCGACCTCGTAGAACATGAACATCGTGAACATGTCGGTGGAGATGAAGAAGCCGAACACACCAATGCTCAGCAGCACGAACCAAAGGAAGTACTCCTTGGTGAGCGGCTTCAGCTGCCAGGAGGCGAAGGTGCCCGTGAAGACGATGATCGCAGAGAGGAGGATCATCACCACGGAGATACCGTCCACGCCGACGCTATAGGCGATCTTGAGCGGTTCGAACCACGTGACGCTATAGGTGAGCAGCATGTTGGCGGTATTGCCACTGGCGCGCTGGTCGATGAAATAGACAGTCAGCCAGATGGACAACGCCAGCAGGGCGGTAGCACCGACAACCATCACGCCACGCACCTGATTGAGGTTCTTGGACAGCCAGAGGCCCAAGAGCATCAGGAGGGGGATTACAACGAATAATGTTAATATACTCATTTTCTTGTTATTCCATTTTAGTTATCAATGCTACAACAGTAAGAGGAGGGCCAACAACAGGGCCACGGCACCGGAGATGAACCAGGTGGCATAGCCGCGGACGTCGCCACTCTGCCACGGGCGGATGCTCTCGGCAGCCTCATTGGTGCCCCAGGCCAGGAAGTTGAACGTATTGTCCACGACGTGACGGTCGAACCAGGCGATGGGACGGGAGAAGCAGCGGAAGACGATCTTGTGGGTGAAATACTGCCATGCGTCGTCGATGTAGAAGCGGTTGAGGGCTGCCTTGTGGAGCTTGGGGAAGGTGCGCTCCAGCTTGTCGGCGACGGGCCACTCCTTGCCAGCGTACATCCATGTGGCGAGGCTGATGCCGATGACGGCGGCGACGATACTCGTCGTGGCCACGCTCCAGTCGATGTGGATGTCGTAGCTCTCACCCGTGGCGCTCACGAAATGGCCGAAGGGGATGAGACCGGCGAAGACGGAGATGATGGCGAGGAACACCAGCGGGCCCCACATCACGAAGGGCACCTCCTGCGGGCGGCGACGGTGGTCGGGATCGGCCTCGTAGTAGCTCTTACCCCAGAAGATGAGGTAGTAGAGGCGGAACATATAGAACGCCGTCATACCAGCCACCACCGTCATGAACCAGCCCAGGAATGGGGAGAACTGGAAGCAGGCGGCGATGATCTCGTCCTTGGAGAAGAAACCGCTGAAAGGCGGAATGCCCGCGATGGCGAGGCAGCCGATGAGGAAGCACACATTGGTGATAGGCATGTACTTGCGCAGCCCACCCATATACTGGTAGAAGTTGCTGCCCACGATCACGATGATGGCACCGGAGCAGAGGAAGAGCAACGCCTTGAACATGGCGTGGGTGAAGAGGTGGAACATGGCTGCCATGTAGCCCAGGCCACCATGATGGTTGTCGAGGGCGAAGCAGACACCCAGGGCCACGAGCATGTAGGCGATCTGGGAGATCGTGGAGAAGGCCAGTCCGCGCTTGATGTCGGCCTGTGCACAGGCCACGGCAGCGGCGTAGAAGGCCGTGAAGGCAGCGATGTAGGCGATCCAGTGGAGCTGCTCGACGGCGCCAAACTTCACGTAGATGGGGAAGAGGCTGGCCACCTGATAGACACCGGCCACGACCATCGTGGCGGCATGGATCAGCGCCGAAACCGGCGTCGGACCCTCCATGGCGTCCGGCAACCAGATGTGGAGCGGGAACATTGCACTCTTGCCCGCACCACCAATGAACATCAGGAAGAGCGCCGTGGGGATGAGCCACGAGGCCGTCTGCTGCATGTGGGTGAGGTTGTTGGCCAGTTCGGGCATCACGCCGAGGTCGTAGTTGAACGTTCCGGCATAGTAGCTATAGATCAAGATACCAAACAGGAAGAACAGGTCGGCGAAGCGGGTGACGATGAACGCCTTCTTGGAGGCGTGGACGGCTGCGTGCTTCGGATAGTAGAAACCGATGAGCATGTAGGAGCAGACACCCACCAGCTCCCAGAAGAGATACATCTGGAAGATGTTGGTCGCCACCACGAGGCCGAGCATCGACATCGTGAAGAGCGAGAGGAAGGCGTAGAAGCGCTGGAAGCCCTTCTCGTAGCCCTCTACCTGATAGTTCTCGTCGCGCTCGGCCATGTAGCCAAACGAGTAGATATGGACCATCAGGGAGACCGTGGTGATGACCAGGAGCATCATCGTAGAGATAGGCGTGAGGCGGAAGCCGATCTTGAAGAGCAGGTCGATGCCGAAGATGGGCGACTTGCCGAAGTCGAGCCACGTGAGGTTGAAGGCCGTCACCGTCGGGTAGAGGCCGGAAGCCTCGCGGCCCACGCCGAAAAAGTACTGATATGCCGTGTAGTAGCAGAGGCAGACCACCACCAGCATCAGGGCGGTGCCAATGTAGCCGGCTACCTTCTTAGGCATCTTCATTCCCAGCAGTCCCAGCAAGAGGAAGCTGAGGAACGGCAGGAGAAGTATCAAAAATGCGTAACTGTACATAACTTTCTAAGAGATTAGAGTTTCATATTCTCAATACTGTTCACCTGGTCGCTGTGGAAATGACGGTAAACATTGATGATAATAGCCAGAGCCACGGCGCTCTCCGCTGCCGAGACGCCGATGGAGAAGAGCGTGAAGATCATGCCCTCCTGTCCTGCGGGGAACAACAGCCGGTTGAAGGCGGCGAAGTTGAGATCCACGGCGTTGAGCACCAGCTCCACGGAGATGAGCATCGCTACGAGGTTGCGGCGGGTGATAAATCCGAAGACGCCGATGAAGAACAGCAGCCCGCTAAGAATGAAGAAATATTCTATGCTAATCATTTCGACTCCTCCTTTTTCTTATAAGAGTTGAGAATTACCAGACCACCGATGATGCACGCCAGGAGGAAGAGGGAGATGAACTCGAAGGGGAGCACATAGCCATACTTCTCAGCAGACATCAGGGCGTTGCCCAGGTCGCTGACGGGCAGCTCCTTGGACAGATCGACGGCCTGCGTGATAAACTGGTTCTTCAGCAGGATGGCGCCCACCGTAGCCAGTCCCACCAAAGAGACAGCCGCTGCAAGGATGGTCTTCTTGCCCAGCCAGCGCTCGGAGAGACCCTGGAGGGTGCGCTTCGACACCAGCTGGATGGCGAAGATATACATCATCGTGATGCCACCGGCGTAGATGCTGATCTGTGCAGCACCGAGAAACGTGTAGTCGAGCACGAAATAGAGCCCGGCCACGCCAAAGAGCACGAACAGCAGGGCTGTCGCTGCGCGCATGATGCGCTTCGTCGATACGCAGAACACGGCAGAGGCCAGGATGACTGCGGCGAGGATAAAGAAAATTATAGTTCTTGCCATAATCGGACGCTATTTGGTTTTGGTGTTAAACGTGCCCACTTGCCAGTCGGCGCCGCCGTCGATGAGGTTGGGCAGGCTGCCGCCCTTGTAGTCCTCCTTGTCGAGGTGGAGCACGAGCTTCTGGCGGTCGAAGACGGCGTTTTCGAAGTCGTTGGTAAACTTGATGGCGCCGAAGTTGCAGGCGTTGACGCAGAGCTGGCAGAACATACACTCTCCCAGGTCGTACTGGTAGTCGATGAGCTGTCGCTTCTTCTTGCCCGTCTCGGGATTCTCCACCATCTCGTGGGTGATGGTGATGGTGCCGTTGGGACATGCCTTCTCACACATCGTGCAGGCCACACACTTATGGTTGCCATTCTCGTCTCTGACGAAGACGAGGCGGCCACGGTGGCGCTTGGAGACGTGGAGCGTGGTCTTTCGGTTCTCGGGGTACTGCTCCGTGCTCTTGGGCGTGAAGTACTCCTTCATGGTCGTCTTCAGTCCCGTGGCGAGGGTCTTGAGCGCGCCGCCAATCTCACCGAAATAGGATTCTTTCTTATCTTCCATTTTCTTTCTTTACGCTATTACAGGTGTTTTGTTCTTTGTCCTTAGAGCGTCAGTCCGAAGGCCACGCAGACGGCTGCCACGACGAGCGTGAGCAGCATCAGCGGCATCAGGTACTTCCACTCCAACTTCAAGATCTGGTCGATGCGCAGGCGCGGGAACGTCCAGCGGATCCACATCAGGATAAACACAAGGAAAAAGGTCTTGCCGAAGAACCAGATGAAGCCCGGGATGAGGTTCATCAGGTTGTCGAAAGCCTCGATGCCGATGTTCAGCGGCGCCCATCCTCCGAGGAAGACTCCGGCTGCCAGTCCGGCGATGACAAAGAGGTTGAGATACTCGGCCAGGTAGTAGAAGCCGAATCCCATACCGCTATACTCCGTATGGTAGCCTGCGGTCAGCTCGCTCTCGGCCTCGGCCAAGTCGAACGGGCCACGGTTGGCCTCGGCGTTGCCGGCGATGAGGAATACGAGGAAGGCCACGCAGGCCGGCACATGTCCCTGGATGATGAGCCAGTTCCACGGTCCGGTCTGTGCCTCGACGATGCCGCTCATCTGCATCGTGCCAAGGAAGACCACGGCCGTGATGTAGCAGAGGCCCAGTGACATCTCATAGGAGATGAGCTGCACGGCGCCACGCATGGCCGAAACGACCGAGTACTTGTTGTTGGAGGCCCATCCGGCCATGAAGATGCCAATCACGCCGAGCGACGAGACGGCGGTGATCATGAAGACGCCCACATTGAAGTCGAGCACCTCCATGCCCTTGTTGAACGGCAGGAAGGAGAAGGTGCCCACCGAGGCCACCATCACGAGGATGGGGGCGAGATAGTAGAGCAGCTTGTCGGCGCGATCGACGGAGAAGATCTCCTTGATGAGCATCTTCACCACGTCGGCGAAGACCTGGAAGATGCCCCACGGGCCAACGCGCATCGGGCCGACGCGGCACTGGAAGTAGGCGCACACCTTGCGCTCCATGAATATCAGGACGATACAGATGAGGGCGTAGGCCGTGAGGACGATGACGCCCACGAGCACGCATTCTATCAGTATGGCCCAGAAGTCGCTTAGCCCACACGTCTGGCGCAGCAGCGTGTCGAACCAATTCGTAACGATACTAAAATCAAACATCACTTCATGTTTTACTTGTCATTCTACTTGTCTTTTACGGATTATCGGTCGAGATCCGGGATCACGAAGTCGATAGAGGCACCCGTCGCCACGAGGTCGGCGATCTTCTGTCCGCGTAGCATCTTGTCGAAAGCGCCAGCCAGCGTCAGTCCCATCGGTCTCATCTTGAGGCGGTAGGGGCTCTTGTCGCCACGGCTGTCGAGATAGACGCCAAACTCGCCGGCGCCACCCTCGACGGAGAACCACCACTGGCCCTCAGGTACCTTGATGATGGGCTTCTGCTTGATGTAGTACTCGCCCTCAGGGATGTTGTCGATGAGCTGCTCGATGATGTGGAGGCTCTCGTACATCTCGTTGATGTGGATCATATAGCGCGACATGGAGTCGGCGCCCGTGAGGGTGATCTCCTGGAAGTCCACCTGGCCGTAGAGGTCGTAGGGATGGTTCTTGCGCACGTCGTTGTGCCAGCCAGCAGCACGTCCGGCAGGACCGGTAAGGGCGTAGTTGATGGAGTCCTCCAGGCTCATTGGACCGCAGTTCTCCAGACGCTTGTGGGTGATGACGTTGTCGCCGAAGACGTCGAGATACTCCTGTATCATCGGTCGGAAGTACTTGCAGAAAGCCTTCACGTTCTCGACGAAGTGGGGATCGATATCGTCCTGGAGTCCGCCGATGCGGTAGTAGCCCTGGATGAGTCGGCCTCCCGTGGTCTCCTCCATGACGTTGAGCAGGTGCTCGCGGTCGCGCATGCAGTAGAGGAAGGCCGTCAGCGCGCTCAGGTCCTGGGCGCAGGTGCCGAGGAAGAGCAGGTGGTTGTTGATGCGCTGCAGCTCGTCCATGATGGTGCGGACGTAGTGGATGCGGTCGCTCAGTTCTACGCCCATGGCCTCCTCGATGACGCCGACGAGGGCGTGGCGGTGCATCATGGCGCAGAGGTAGTTGAGTCGGTCGGTGAAGCCGAGCGTCTGCGGATAGGTCATGCTCTCGGCCATCTTCTCCATGCCGCGGTGGATATAGCCGAGGTGGGGATAGACGTGCTTGATGGTCTCACCGCTGACGATGGTCTCCAGTCGGAGCACACCGTGGGTGGACGGGTGGTTCGGTCCGAAGTTCATCACGAAGTCGTCCTCATCCATCAGCGGGCGGCGCGTGGCCACGAGTTTGCCGTCGCGGTCAAGGTTCCACTCCGTCGTCCAGTCCTCTGCCGGCTCGTCGGTCTCGGGGAAGCGGTTGGCCTCCGGGCTCATGTCGAAGTCCTTGCGGAGCGGCCATCCCTGGAAGTCGTTGCGCATGAAGAGGCGGCGCATGTCGGGGTGGCCGAGAAACTTGATGCCGAGGAAGTCATAGACCTCTCGCTCCAGCAGGTCGGCAGCGTGCCACAGCTTCAGCACCGAGGGAATCACGTAGTCTTCGCCGATCTGCTTGGCGATGACCTTTGTGGAACAACGGGCGTGGCTCTGCGTATTTTCGAGAATATAGATACAACCCAGCCCCTCCTCGCCGAAGTCCTCGCCGACGATGGTGACAAGATAGTCGAAATGCTTCTCTTTGTACAGCTTCTCCATCTCGCGGGAGAAGTTGTCGAATGTGAGTTCAATATTTTCCAGTTTCATCTTACTGTCAGCTTAGGTTGTATTACTCCTCCAGCCCCTTCTTCGGGTCGAAGTCCTGTGGCACGTCCGTGACGATGATCGGCGCGCGGCGTCCGTGCTTCTCGGCGGCGATGAGGTTTTGGTTGCTCAGTCCGTGGAGGCCGCCCTGCTCCATGGAGCGGTCGCGCTCCTCGCGGGTCATCTTGTGGTTGGCTCCACCGAAGAATTTCTCCACCTTCACCTTGCGCTGCAGCTGCATCATGCCGTAGAGGATGGCCTCGGGGCGCGGGGGGCAGCCGGGGATATAGACATCCACGGGCACGAGCTCGTCGATGCCCCTCACCACGCTGTAGCTCTTCTTGAACGGTCCGCCCGAGATGGCGCAGCCACCCACGGCCACGACATATTTCGGTTCGGCTATCTCGTCGTAGAGGCGCTTGAAGACCGGGGCCATCTTGTTGGTGATGGTGCCGGCACACATGATGAGGTCGGCCTGGCGCGGCGAGTTGCGCGTCACCTCGAATCCGAAGCGTGCGAAGTCGTAGCGCGCGCAGCCTACGGCCATAAACTCAATGCCGCAGCAGCTTGTGCCGAAGGTCAGCGACCACAGCGAGTTGCTGCGGCCCCAGTTGATGGCTTGGTCGAGGGAGCCGACGATGACGTTGGTGCCACCCTCGTTGAGCTCCTGTGCCAGCTTCTCCAGCGTCTCGTTGTCCTTGAATTCCTCGTAGGGGATGGACTTGATTTTGGGCTTTCTTATTTCCATTCCAGTGCTCCTTTCCGCCAGGCGTAGGCCAGGCCAAAGACTAATACCAACATGAAGAATCCGATGGAGAAGAGCATGGCGCCGCCATATTCACCCGACAGCTGGCCGAAGACGGTGGCCCAGGGGTAGAGGAATACGGTCTCCACATCAAACATGAGGAAGAGGATGGCGAACAGATAGTATCCCACGTGCATTGGCACCCATGAACTGCCATAGGTCGGAATACCACACTCGAAAGGCTCACCCTTCACCGGATTGTAGCTCCGCGGACCGATCAGCTTGGCAATGGCATAGGCTGCCACCACCAGGACGATGCCCGTCAGGAGTACGGTTATTAACAGTGTGAAAATCATAACAATATAATATAGCTATTTTTAAGTCGTTGACGACAGTGGCCTGACAGACCCCCATGAATCATGCGGGTTTTACCGCTTGCAAAGGTACAAAGAAATATACAATGCTGCAAAGGAATAGGGAGAAAAATGCACCATTTTGCTAACTGCACTTTGCAAAACGCCCTCTTCCTTACAGATTGCAAGTTTACATTTTGCCATCCAATAACCCCCTCTTCCGTTCCGATTATATCCGATAGGGGAGCTGCGCCCGTCGTTTTGGCAGGCAAATTATCCTGCCGCCGTCCCCCATGACAGTCCTCATTTTTTGCATACTGCAAGATTCGTAGCTGCCCTCCCTTCGTCCTGCTTTTTCTTCTTCCTTCCGTCCTCTCCTCCGTCCCGAACGCGTCCCGAGACCATCCCGAACCAAGGCTGGGTCATAAAAAGCCGCGAAATATTTGTAGTTCTCAAAGGAAATGATTACCTTTGCCACAAATCTTTTAACTGAATCATTATTCATGATTAACCAGCAATTATTGAAACCAGAGAGCATCGTCGTAGTCGGCGGCTCCAACAATGTGCACAAGCCAGGTGGCGCCATCGTGCGCAACCTGTTGCAGGGCAACTATCAGGGTACGCTCCGTATCATCAATCCCAAGGAGGACGAGGTGCAGGGCATCAAGGTGTATCACAATCCCGAGGAGTTGCCTCCCACGGATATGGCCATCCTTGTCGTGGCGGCGAAGTTCTGCCCCGGCTATGTCGAATATTTGGCCAAAGAAAAGAATGTACGCGCGTTCATTATAATTTCTGCTGGCTTCGGTGAGGAGACCAAGGAGGGAGCCGTCCTGGAGCAGCAGGTGCTCGACACCTGCGAGAAGTATGGCGCTTCGCTCATCGGCCCCAACTGCATCGGCGTGATGACCAACCACTACCACGGCGTCTTCACCAAGCCCGTGCCCGTGCTCAGCCCCAAGGGCGCCGACTTCATCAGCGGTTCGGGCGCCACGGCCGTCTTCATCCTGGAGTCTGCCGTCCAGAAGGGTCTGCAGTTCAACTCAGTCTGGAGTATCGGCAACGGCAAGCAGATCGGCATCGAGGACGTGCTCCAGTATATGGACGAGCACTTTGATCCCGAGCACGACTCCCGCATCAAGCTCCTTTATATCGAGAACATCTCCAACCCCGACAAGTTCCTGCTCCACGCCAGCAACCTCATCAGCAAGGGCTGCCGCATCGCCGCCGTCAAGGCTGGCAGTTCGGCCAGCGGTTCGCGTGCCGCCTCTTCCCATACGGGAGCCATCGCGTCCAGCGACTCTGCCGTCGATGCACTCTTCCGCAAGGCTGGTATCGTCCGCTGCTATGGCCGTGAGGAACTGACGACCGTGGGTTGCATCTTCTGGGTGCTGGAGGAGGACTCCAAGCTCCGCGAGGTGGCTCATCCGAAACTCGACAACTTCGCCATCGTCACCCATGCTGGTGGTCCGGGCGTGATGCTGACCGACGCTCTCTCCAAGGGTGGCATGAACATTCCCGCCTACGAGGGTGAGGGTGCCGACCGTCTGAAGGCCAACCTCCTGCCGGGTTCTTCCGTCCACAACCCCATTGATATCCTTGCCACGGGTACGCCCGAGAATCTCGGCACCGCTATCGACGCTTGCGAGAAGGACTTCCCCGAGGCCGACGCCATCTTCGTCATCTTCGGTTCGCCGGGCCTGGTGGAACTCTATGAGGCCTACGCTATGCTTGACAAGAAGATCCGCGAGTGTAGCAAGCCGATCTTCCCGATCCTGCCCTGTCTCAACACCGCTGGCCCCGAGGTGGCCGAGTTCTTGAGCAAGGGTCATGTCAACTTCGCCGACGAGGTGACGCTGGCCACGGCCTTGGCCCAGGTGCGTAACACGCCGAAGCCTGCCAAGCAGGAAATGGCGTTGGAGGGAGTCGATGTGGCTGGCATCCGTCGTGTCATCGACGGCATCAAGGAGAACGGCTATATCGCTCCGCAGAAGGTGCGCGAGCTGCTCACCTGCGCTGGCATCCCCATGGTACCCGAGTTCGTCTCCGCCGACAAGGAGGAGCTGATCGCCGAGGCCGAGAAGATGGGCTATCCCATCGTGGCTAAGGTCGTGGGTCCCGTCCACAAGAGCGACGTCGGCGGTGTGACGCTCAATATCCGCTCAAAGGAGCACCTGGCTTCTGAGTTCGACCGCATGATGCAGATCAAGGACGCCAACTCTGTGATGATCCAGAAGATGATCTCGGGTATGGAACTCTTCATCGGCGCGAAGTACGAGGACCGTTTCGGCCACATCGTGCTCTGCGGCCTGGGTGGCATCTTCGTTGAGGCTCTCAAGGATGTCTCCAGCGGCTTGGCTCCGCTGACCATGCCTGAGGCCGAGTCGATGATCCGTTCGCTCCGTGGCTACAAGATCCTTCAGGGCACGCGTGGCCAGAAGGGCATCAACCAGCAGCGCTATGCAGAGATTATCGTCCGTCTCTCCACCTTGCTCCGCCATGCTACGGAGATTAAGGAGATGGACCTCAACCCGCTACTCGCCGAGGGCGACAACGTGACGGCTGTTGACGCTCGTATCTTGATAGAGAAATAATAGGTTTTAAATTTTTTTTCCGGCCGTCCTTCTCCGATTTCCGGGGTGGGGCGGCCGTTTTCCTATCCTCATGACAGCCCTCCTTCTCACCCTCGCCATTCTCCTTGTTGCCATCGTCAACCTGTGGATCATCCGCCGCACCAAGGCCATGCGAAAGCGCCAGCCCTACGTTGCCCCCACGCCTCTTGACGCGCCGATTACCCTCGGCGAGGCAGCACGCTATTGCGAAGGCGACACCATCCTCTGTAAGCCCCACTACCTCCACTATGCGCTCTCCCAGGCTTACGAGGTGGAGGATGACCAATTGGGCCTCTTTGTCGGCTATGCCAAGGCCGACCCGCAGCATGATGCCACCATCCTCGTCCAGTCCTCCGACGGCCAGATCCGTGGCCTGATCGCCTCGCAGCCCCAGCTCTACGAGCAACTGATCGCCAGTCGGCGCGCCACCTGCTACGGCCTCGTCCGCAAAGCCAATGACGACTATTGTGGCGAGGTCTGCATCAGGATCAGATAGCCCTTTGGCTTTTACTGTTTGTCACCAGCGCACACTATAACTGAACAAATCGATTTTACCTCTTGTCTTTTAGATCTTTTTAAAAAGAACGAATTATCTTTAATGGGTTAACTAAATAATGTTAAATACTAACATTTGATTTGCATTACTGAATTTAATATATTATATTTGCAGTGTGTTACGTCTATTAGCCTTTTTTAAGCGGCGCAAGAGGTAAAATCTGATGGCACAACTAATTCTGAATAATAACAGCGCTGCGCAATTTATATGTTATGAAAAAGCTATTTTATTTAACAATGAGTTTGGTTCTCGCCACATTTTTTCACGAAGGTTGCAAAATGCTATTGTAGCAATATTGTTGGCATTGCTTTGACTGCCTACGACTGGGCTAATTGTATGAATTTATTTCTCATTAAAAATATATCGTATGGCTAATAAGAAAATAATTTGGAACGCAGTAGCCATTTTTATGGGGGCTCTTGCTATTGTTTGCATTTTTTGGGGCAAGCAGATTTTGGCCTCGTCCGCAGGTGCTTCCTTCCGCTCTGCACTGAATGTAGTTGACCTACTCATCTGTCTGTTGTTCCTTTTTGTATCAGGTGTGTTGGTGCGCATAGCGTTTACCCGTCAGGATAAGACGGATAATAAGAAGTTTGAAATTAAAATGACGTTGGTTTCGCTGGCGATAGCAATATATACAGCCTATATCGCATTCGATCATTTTCACTTCGTAGATAGGGTGCGTTGGCTTTTTGGTTTGTTGACGTAGCCACTTCACGTTAGCCACCGGGCGTATGACGCTCGGTGGCAATTCTCGTTTGCGCGGGAAATAGTTGGTTCATTCTTTTGCCATCCTATATTTTCTTATTACCTTTGCACAATAAATTGAAATCAAGCTTCGTTTGAGACGGCTCTATATATCCATCCTCGGCATGTTGTTGTCGCTGCTTTCCGCTACGGGTCATCCTATGGACTCCGTAGAGGTGAGTCTGCTGACCTGTGAACCCGGCACGGAGACCTGGTCGCAATATGGCCACACCGCCGTCCGCTGGCACGACAAGCAGCGGGGTGGGATGGATGTAGCCATTAACTACGGCGTCTTCACCCCCGACGCGCCCTATTTCGTCCTGCGCTTTATCCTTGGCCTCACCGACTACCAGTTGGGCGTCGTGCCCTTTGGGCTCTTTTGCGCCCAGTACGAATACGAGAAGCGCGCCGTCTGCGAGCAAGTTCTCGACCTCGACAATGCCGACAAGGAAGCCATTTTCAGCGCCCTGCAGGTCAATATGCGGCCCGAGAACGTTGTCTATCGCTACAACTACTTCTACGACAACTGCACCACCCGTGCCCGCGACCTGCTCGTCAGCCATCTCCATGGCCAGGTGAGCTATCCCGCAGCGCGCCCCGCTGGCGACGACTCCTTTCGCAGGATGATCCACGAGTGGAACGCACAGACCCCGTGGACGCAAACCGGCGAAGACATCCTCCTCGGTGTCAAGGCCGACGGTGCCACCACCAAGGCCCAGCAGCAGTTTCTCCCCGACCACCTGCGCTCCGACTTTGCCCGTGCCACCTATCGTGGCAAGCCCCTTGTCAGAGAGACCCGTGAGGTGATCCGCGTAGTGCGAGACGAGGCTACTCCCGCCTTCTCTCTCACCCCCATGGCCTTGGCCCTTGGACTGCTCGTGCTCTCGCTGATCGTCTGGGCCGTCGAGTGGAGAAAGCAAAGAATCTTCTGGGGCTGGGACCTCCTGCTGATGGTCCCCGCGGGCTGTGTCGGACTGATCCTCACGATGATGATCTTCTCCCAGCATCCCTGCGTCAGCCTCAATTTCCTGATCCTCATATTCAATCCCCTTCCCCTCCTCATGGCCTACCGCGCGACGCGACGTACGATCCGCCACGAGGCCGACCGATGGTGGACGATATGGGCCGTGATGATCGTTTTCGGCCTTTTTGGCAGAGTTTTCCAATATTACCCACCCGCTATGGTCGTTGTGGCACTCATTTTGCTATGCAATTGTGCCATCCACCCCCTCCTCAGGAGGCGTACAGTCGGCGTGGCCCATCCTCAGAGAGAAAATGGATAAGATGATGAACCGCTATATCACCGCCCTGCTCGTCGTCCTGACAGCCACGGGTCTTGAGGCACAGGCATACCAGTCTGCGCTCAAAGCCGCGCGTGGTGGCGATGTGGCGCTGGAGGAACTGTGCCGCCATAGTGCCTTCCAGGGCAAGGAGGCCGAGATCCTCTCTTTCATCCGTGCCATCAAGAGCGTGGAGCAGCGCGACGATCAGGAGCCCGCCCATGCCCCGTGGGTGGCCCAGGTGGATAGCGAAGGTCCGGCAGGCCGCGTGGCCTGTGGATTGTCGGTGGCAGACAGAGACGAGGCGACCCGGTTGTCGCCCGCCCTCACCACCGCCATTCAGATTCGCGCCCCCAGTCTCTGATTCTTTTTCCCCAACATGCAGCGCAACGGGCAGATGCTCCTCATCACAGAGAGTAGGAGAGAAGCTCCCTGGTGCGCCCCCTGGGGCGGTGCGACAAGTCCACCCCAACGAGTAATTCACAACAAAAAAGAATCAGAAAACAAAGCAACAAAATGAATATCAATAAGTTTCTAAAGTCCATCTTCGGCGACAAAGCCTCGCGCGATATGAAGACCATCCGCCCCCTCGTGGAGAAGGTCAAGGCCGCTTACCCCGCCGTCAAGGCCCTGGGCAATGACGAGCTCCGCGCCAAGACGCAGGAGATCCGCCAGCAGGTGCGCGATGCCGCCAAGCAGCAGCGCGAGGAGATCGCCCGCCTCAAGTCCACCATCGAGGATACGCCCATCGACCAGCGCGAGTCTATCTTCAACCAGATCGACAAACTGGAGAAGGAGGCCCTCGACCGCTATGAGGAGGCTCTCAATGAGGTGATGCCGGTGGCCTTTAGCATCGTCAAGGATACGGCCCGCCGCTTCGCCGAGAACGAGGAGACCATCGTCACGGCCACCGACTTCGACCGCGAGCTCGCCGCCGACCCGACCAAGGACTTCGTCACCATCGACGGTGACAAGGCCATTTATCACAACCACTGGACCGCTGGTGGCAACGACCTGAAGTGGGAGATGGTCCACTACGACGTCCAGATCTTTGGTGGTGAGGTGCTTCATCAGGGCAAGATCGCCGAGATGGCCACGGGTGAGGGTAAGACCCTCGTCGCCACGCTCCCCGTCTTCCTCAACGCTCTCACGGGCAATGGTGTCCACGTCGTCACTGTCAACGACTACCTCGCCAAGCGCGACTCCGAGTGGATGGGCCCGCTCTATGAGTTCAACGGCCTCTCCGTCGATTGTATCGACAAGCACCAGCCCAACAGCGAGGAGCGCCGCCGCGCCTACCAGGCCGATATCACCTTTGGTACCAACAACGAGTTTGGCTTCGACTACCTCCGCGACAACATGGCCATGTCGCCCGCCGACCTCGTGCAGCGTCAGCACAACTATGCCATCGTCGATGAGGTTGACTCCGTCTTGATCGATGACGCCCGTACGCCGCTCATCATCAGCGGTCCCACGCCCAAGGGTGACGACCAGATGTACGAGGAGTACCAGCCCCTGGTACAGAAACTCTATGAGGTGCAGCGCAAGCAGGCCACGGAGTATCTCTCCGACGCCCGCCGCAAGATTGCCCAGGGTCTCGCCGAGACCGACGCCAAGCAGAAGGCACAGATCCTGGAGGAGGGCTTCCTCTCGCTCTACCGCTCCTACAAGGCCCTGCCGAAGAACAAGGCCCTCATCAAGTTCCTCTCCGAGGACGGCATCAAGAGCGGTATGCTCAAGACCGAGGAGTACTACATGGCCAACAACAACCGCGAGATGCCCAAGGCTGTGGAGCCCCTCTACTTCGTGGCCGACGAGAAACTCAACTCCTGCGACCTCACCGACAAGGGTGCCGCTTGGCTCGCTGCCCAGGTCAATGACGACAAGCTCTTCGTCCTGCCCGACATCACCACCGAGCTCTCGCAGCTGGAGAAGGAGAAGGACGACCACAAGATCGACGAGCAGGCTTACGTCGATAAGAAGGACGAGTTGATGGCCTACTACGGCGTGCAGAGCGAGCGTGTCCACACGCTGCAGCAGTTGCTGAAGGCCTATACGATGTTCTCCAAGGACGATGAGTACATCATCGTCGATGGCGAGGTCAAGATCGTCGATGAACAGACGGGCCGCGTCATGGAGGGTCGCCGCTGGAGCGATGGTCTCCACCAGGCTGTCGAGGCCAAGGAGCACGTCAAGGTCGAGGCTGCCACGCAGACTTTCGCCACCATCACGCTGCAGAACTACTTCCGTATGTACCATAAACTCTCGGGTATGACCGGTACGGCTTCTACCGAGGCCGGTGAGTTCTGGGATATCTACAAGCTCGACGTCGTCGAGATCCCAACCAACCGTCCCGTCATCCGCAAGGATATGGACGACCGCGTCTATAAGACGGCCCGCGAGAAGTATGCTGCCGTCATCGAGGAGGTCGAGGAGATGCGTGTCTCTGGCCGCCCCTGCCTCGTCGGTACGACGTCGGTCGAGATCTCTGAGTTGCTGAGCAAGATGCTCGACATGCGCCACATCCCCCACCAGGTGCTCAACGCCAAGAAGCACCAGCTGGAGGCCAACATCGTGGCTGAGGCGGGCAAGAGCACCATGGGCACTGTCTTCGTTTGCTCCGACGACAAGGCCTACACCGACAAGCTCTCCGCCAGCCGCCACCAGCAGAAACTCATCAAGGACGCCGAGGACAAGGCCAAGGGTAGCGACCGCTCCCTCGTGGGCCAGGAGGCCCAGCACCTCATCAAGACCGAAGAGCGTGCCCTGGGTGCCGTGACCATCGCCACCAACATGGCTGGTCGTGGTACTGATATCAAACTCAGCCCCGAGGTCAAGGCCGCTGGCGGTCTCGCCATCATCGGTACCGAGCGCCACGAGTCGCGCCGTGTGGACCGCCAGTTGCGTGGTCGTGCCGGACGTCAGGGAGACCCCGGTTCCTCCGTCTTCTACGTCTCGCTGGAGGACAAGCTCATGCGCCTCTTCGGTTCGGAACGTATCGCCAAGGTGATGGACAAGCTCGGCTTCGAGGAGGGCGAGCGTATTGAGAGCTCCATGATCTCCAGCAGCATCGAGCGCGCCCAGAAGAAGGTGGAGGAGAATAACTTCGGTATCCGTAAGCGCCTCTTGGAGTATGACGACGTGATGAACAAGCAGCGCACCGTCATCTACGAGAAGCGCCGCCACGCCCTCATGGGAGAGCGCATCGGCATGGATATCAGCAATGTCATCTGGGACCGCGTAGTCAGCATCATCTCCAACAACGACTACGAGGGTTGCCAGGAGGGCTTCCTCAAGGTGCTCGCCATGGAGTGTCCCTTCAGCGAGCAGGAACTCGCCAGCGGCAAATTGGAGGCCCTGGAGGAGCGTGCCTTCGAGGCTGCCATGGAGGCGTTCCAGCGCAAGACTGAGCGCATCCAGACCGTGGCCTGGCCCATCATCAAGCAGGTCTATGAGGAGTCGGGTGCCCTCTATGAGCGCATCATGGTTCCCATCACCGACGGCAAGCGCGTCTATAACATCCCCTGCAACCTCAAGGAGGCCTACGACACCGAGGGCAAGTCGGTCGTCAAGCAGTTTGAGAAGGTCATCCTCCTTCACATCATCGACGACGACTGGAAGGAGAACCTCCGTCTGCTCGACGAGCTCCGCCACTCGGTCCAGAACGCCAGCTATGAGCAGAAAGATCCGCTGCTAATCTTCAAGTTGGAGAGCGTCAAGCTCTGGGACAACATGATCGACGATATGAACAACCGCACGGCAAGCGTCCTCATGCGCGGCCAGATCCCCGAGATGCAGCCTGCCGAGCAGGTCCAGGAGGCACAGGAGGAGGAACACAGCCAGCAGTATATAGAGCAGAAGCAGGATCTCGACGCCGAGCGTGAGCTCGAGGAGGCACGTCAGGCCCAGCAGGCTGCCGCCAGCCACGACACCCGCGAGACGGCGCAGCAGACCAACCACACGCCCTACCGTGCCGAGAAGATGCCGCGCCCGAACGACCCGTGTCCCTGTGGCAGCGGCAAGAAGTTCAAGCACTGCCACGGCCGCGGTCTCTAAGTAGTCAGTCATCCCCATAAGTGGGTATTTTGTGATATGAAAGAAAGCTCGTACCATGTGTTACGAGCTTTTTTTGTACCTTTGCAGTTTAGAAAGCGATCAAAGACAGAACAGACAAGATGAAACTATCAGAACTCAAGACAGGAGAGAAGGGAGTCATCGTCCGCGTCAGCGGCCATGGTGGCTTCCGCAAGCGTATTATCGAGATGGGATTCATCAAGGGCAAGGAGGTGGACGTGTTGCTCAACGCGCCGCTCAAGGACCCCGTGAAATACAAGGTGATGGGCTACGAGGTTAGCCTGCGCCACAGTGAGGCCGACCTCATCGAGGTCATCTCGCTGGAGGAGGCCCGCCGACTGGAACGCCAGGACCAGGGCGAGCCGCTTTCGCCCATCGAGGCCGACGCCTGCTCGCCCTTCGACAAGCCCCTCACGCCCCAGCAGCTGGAGCACGCGGCGATGGAGAAGCGGCGCCACATCAACGTGGCCCTGGTCGGCAATCCCAACTGCGGCAAGACCTCGCTCTTCAATTTCGCCTCCGGCGCCCATGAGCGCGTGGGCAACTACAGTGGCGTCACGGTCGATGCGAAGACGGGCTTCGCCGAGTATGAGGGCTACCATATCGAGCTGGTCGATCTCCCCGGCACCTACTCTCTTTCGGCCTATTCGCCAGAGGAACTCTACGTTCGCAAGCAGCTCATCGACCATACGCCCGACCTCGTCATCAACGTCATCGACACCAGTAACCTCGAGCGCAATCTCTACCTCACCACCCAGCTCATCGACATGCACATCCCCATGGTCTGTGCGCTCAATATGTACGACGAGGCCGAGGAGCGGGGCGACGCCTTCAGCGTGAAGCAGCTCTCCCGCCTCTTCGGCGTACCGATGGTGCCCACGGTCTTCACCTCGGGGCGCGGTGTGGAGGAACTCTTCCATACCGTCATCAGCCTCCACGAGAGCATGGAGGGCGACCATCCCGACTCGCGCCATATCCATATCAACCACGGTCACGAGATCGAGAACGGCATCCGCGATATGCAGGAGCACCTCAAGCAGGAGGTCGACCTGCGCCAGCGCTATTCCACCCGCTACCTCGCTATCAAGCTCCTGGAGCACGACAAGGAGGTGGAGGAGTATGTCGCCACCATGCCCGACGCCAAGGAGATCTTCGCCCATCGCGACCACGCCGCCGCCCGCGTCAAGGAGGAGACGGGCGAGGACAGCGAGACGGCTATCATGGATGCGAAGTACGGTTTTATCCACGGCGCCCTCAAGGAGGCAGGCTACGAGACGGGCACGAAGAAGGATACCTATCAGACCACCCACGTCATCGACCACCTCCTCACCAACAAGTATATCGGATTTCCCATCTTCTTCCTTCTGCTGCTGGTCATGTTCTCCTCTACATTCCTCATCGGCCAGTATCCGATGGAGTGGATGGAGGCTGGTGTGGCCTGGATCGGCGATCTCGCCGGCAGTGCCCTTCCCGAGGGGCCCGTCCGCGACCTGCTCGTCGATGGCATCATCGGGGGTGTGGGAGCCGTCATCGTCTTCCTTCCCCAGATTCTCATCCTCTACTTCTTCATCTCATTCATGGAGGACTGTGGCTACATGGCGCGCGCCGCTTTTATCATGGATAAGCTCATGCACAAGATGGGGCTCCACGGCAAGTCTTTCATTCCGCTCATCATGGGCTTCGGCTGCAATGTCCCCGCCATCATGGCCACGCGCACCGTCGAGAGCCGCCGTTCGCGCCTCGTCACGATGCTCCTCGTGCCGCTGATGAGTTGTGAGGCCCGAATTCCTGTCTATGTGATGGTCATTGTCGCCTTCTTTCGTCCCCACCAGCAGCCCTTGGTCATGATGTCGCTCTATCTCCTGGGCATGCTGCTGGCCGTCGTGATGAGCAAGATCTTCACCTCCTTCGTCTTCAAGGGCGAGGACACGCCTTTCGTCATGGAGCTGCCGCCCTACCGATTCCCGACGTGGAAGGCCGTCGGACGCCACACCTGGGAGAAGGGGCGCCAGTATCTCAAGAAGATGGGTGGCATCATCCTCTGCGCCACCATCATCGTCTGGGCCCTCGGTTATTTCCCACACAATGAGCAACTCGGAGAGGAGGCGCAGCAGGAGCAGAGCTACATCGGACAGATCGGCCATGCCGTAGAACCGGTCTTTACCCCGCAAGGATTTAACTGGAAACTCGACATCGGCCTCGTCGCTGGTGTGGGTGCCAAGGAGGTGGTGGCCTCCACGATGGGCGTGCTCTACAGCAACGATAGCCGCGCGTTCCGATCCGAACTCCAGCACGACGTGGCCCGCCAGCATGGCCTCAGTTACGACGAGGCGGGACCCCTAACGACGCTCACGGCCTATTGCTTCCTGCTCTTTGTCCTGCTCTATTTCCCCTGCATAGCGACCGTGGCCGCCATTAAGGGCGAGACAGGATCCTGGCGCTGGGCCCTCTTTGCCGCTGGCTATACGACGCTCCTGGCCTGGGTTGTCAGTGCCCTGGTCTTTCAGTTGGGGCGTCTGCTGCTGGTGTAGCGCCTGCAGTTTTATAGCGCCTGCTGCTTTATTAGTGCCGCAGTTTTATCGTGCCTGCGCACGAAAGCAAGTCCTGTTAAGCAAGAGCGGGCTGTCGTCGGTTTCCCCGATGACAGCCCGCTCTTGCTTGACCAATCTACGTATGGTTGCTGCGTGTCCCGCTATCTCCGCATGAACTCGCCTACACCCCGTCAGCTTTATTTTATAAACAATTCTGGGAAAGCTTCTTTGGCAGAACACTTGGTTCCATCAGAATAGATATAGTCGTACATGGTAACTGAATAGCCCACGGGTTGCCAATCTATGCCGTAGGATTGAGACATGAGGGCAAAGAAAGTGGACTTAAAAAATAATAAACGACGGGATGATTCGTTTTAATAGTGTGGAAACCAGCCAAATGCGTAAAGAGTAATGCGATCGGAATCCGTTCATGCGCTGCTAATCGTCAGAAACGATCGAAATCTATAGATGGATTGTGGTTTACAAAAAAACGTCTTTCGCTGGGTAATGATTGACAAACGATCGGTTGGTGAAACAAACGCTTGACAAACGCTATGATAGGCGAACGGATGGCAAGCAAGGCAATGATTAACAAAACAATGATTGACAGAATAGAGATGAAACAAAAATTGATGCAATGGAGATCGGCCCTGGTGCTGGTCACGATGCTCCTCATGCTGCCCTTGCAAATGCTGGCGGCAGAACTGGGAGAGGCAGGCAAGCGACTCGCAGCGCTGCCGGGAGTGAGTGATGTGGAGGCGTTGGAGAGTACGACGTTCCCCGAGAAGTATGTGTTCTTCATCAAGCAACAGCTTGACGGCAAAGATGCTTCGAAGGGTACTTTCGAGCAGCGCGTGGTGCTCTGCCATAGGGGCTTCGACCGTCCCACCGTGCTCGTGACGGAAGGATACAGTGCGCGCTACGCTCTCTACAAGGGCTACATCGAGGAGTTGGCCAAACTGTTCGACACCAATATCATCTTTGTGGAGTATCGCTACTTCGAAAAGTCGATGCCGACCCCCTGCAACTGGGACTATCTGACGGTGGAGAACTCGCTCTATGACCTTCATCACGTCAACCAGACGCTCCACGCCATGTATAAGGGCAAATGGATCGCCACGGGCATCAGCAAGGGTGGACAGACCACGATGTTCTATCGCTGCTTCTTCCCCGACGACGTCGATATCTCCGTACCCTATGTGGCCCCGCTGAACCGCAGCGTGGAGGACGGACGCCACGAGGATTTTCTGCAGAACAAGGTCTCGACGAAGGAGAACCGCCAGCGCGTGCTCGACTTCCAGCTCATGGCCTTCAAACGCAAGGAGGCGCTCGTGCCCATGTTGCAGAAGTATTGCGATCAGAAACAGTACACCTTCAATGCGCCGATAGACGAGATCTTCGACTTTACGGTGATGGAGTATGCCTTCGCCTTCTGGCAGTGGGGCATGGATTTGAAGGAGATACCAACTTCCACGGCTACCGACGATCAGGTGTTCGACTATCTGATGAAGACGAGCGAGCCGGGCTACTTCTCCAATCAAAACCCCAACTTCTCCTTCAACGTGCAGGCGGCCAAGGAACTGGGCTATTACGGCTACTACACGAAGCCTTTCAAGCGCTATCTGAGCATCAACACGGCCAAGGGCTACCTCCACCGCCTGATGCTGCCGAAGGGCACGGAGGGCGTCAGCTTCTCCTCAGACCTCTATAAGCGCACGGTGGACTATCTTAGCACCCACGACCCGAAGATGGTCTATATCTATGGTGACATCGATCCCTGGAGCGCCTCGGGTGTCTATGGACTCCCCTTCACCAAAAACAAGAAGAATATGCATGTCTATATGTTGGCTGGCGGATCCCACAAGACGCGCATCCTCTCCTTCCCAGAGCCCACGCGTGAGGAGATCATCAGTTTGATCCGTGGTTGGCTCAATGAGTAGGGCCGCGGCTCACGAATAGGCCACGCCTGTGTAGAAGCAAGACAAAGGCCAGCAGGAAATGATCCGGCTGGCCTTTGTTAGAGGAATGAGATGGAAACGGGCGCTGGGCGCCACGGTCCTCTCGCGAAGACTACTCCTTGTCCTCCTCCTGGGGAGCGTTGGGATTCTCCTCGATGGGGAGCGGACGGTCGATGACGGTCTTGAAGGAGATGAGGCTCTTGCTGCGGGAGAGGCCCAGCGGCTGGAGCTTGTCGTGGATGATGTCCATCATGTGGTGGTTGTTGCGAGCGAAGATCTTGATGAACAGGTCGTAATCGCCCGTCGTGATGTGGCACTCCACCACCTCGGGAATCTTCTTCAAGGCCTCCACCACGCGGTCGAAGTCCTCGGGATTCTTCAGATAGAGACCGATATAGGCGCAGGTCTCGTAGCCTATCTTCTCGGGGTCGATGAGAAACTGCGATCCCAGGAGAATGCCCAGGTTGGTGAGCTTCTGTATGCGCTGGTGGATAGCGGCACCACTCACGTTGCAAGAACGTGCTACTTCGAGGAACGGAATGCGAGCGTCTTCTGCGATAAGACCGAGAATCTTGCGGTCTAACTTGTCTAAACTTCTGTATGCCATATTGATAGTATGTTATTTGGTGCAAAGATACAATATTCCTTTGATTTTCGCAACTAATTAGCGTTTTTTATTTAGATAATTCATCTTTTTGCACCGTTTCCGCCTATCAAAAGACTGTAAGTCGGGATTTTGAATGAAAATTCGTGCTTTTTCGTGCGTTTTTCTCACGTTATTCGACATTCGCTCCAGATCGTCCGCAGTTTGCCCCTACCTGCTAAGGGTTGGCAGCGGGGGAGGGGGCTTTCTCCGTGGCGTAGTAATTGACGTGGAGCATGTTGGCCTTGCGCAGCGCCATTTTTACACCCTCAACGATACGCATGGGGGCGTGGCGGTCGGCCTTGAGGCAAACCGTAAGCTGTTGGGCCTCGCCGCTCTTGCGGGCCTGGCGCTGCTCGCGCTGGAGAAAGGCAGAGAGTTCGTCGAGGCTTACCACCTTGTCGTTGACCTGGATACAGACGGCTGCGTCCTGCTGAGACTGTGCCAATCCGAGGGACTGCGCCGTGTTGGCGGCCTGCGTCGTACCGACGGGCTGGCCGATAAAGATGTAGGTTGTGTTGGTCTTGCGCGAGAGGTGGGTGAGTTCCGTGCCCTGCGGCGTCTTGTAGCGCACCTTGAGGTTGACCTTTCTCATGTGGGTGACGATCATGAAAAAGAAGAGAATGGCGAAGATGAGGTCGGGGAGGGAGGCCGTGTTGAGGCTCGGCACCTCGTGGTTTCTGCGACGTATGATGCTCATGGTGTTTTCTCCTCATGATAGACTTCAGCCAGGCGCTGGGGGTAGGCATCGCTGACGATGGCCTTCTCGTCCTCTGAACAGCGTGCGAAACTGGTGCCGTAGCGGCGTTGTGCCTCTTGGTTGCGCAAGGCGAGGTAGGCGTTGGCGATCTCGTTTTGTGTCTGAAAGTAGGTGTCGTAGGTTGAGGCGGGGTCGGCCTCCAGGCGGATGATGTGCTGCTGGGGACCGGCCACGGTGATGAAATCGACGATCTTTTGGTGGAGACTGCCGATCGCTACCTTAGCACCATTGCAGGTGAGATTGTTGCGACTGTCGATGTGGAGAGTCATGATGCGGCTCTTGTCCACTTCCTGCGGTTTCGTTTGGTCCTTGGTCGGCTGGAGAGGAGGGAGCTGGCGGTGGAGGCCTTTGTCCACGTCCATGGAGGTGGTGACGAGGAAGAGGATGAGCAGGACAAAGGAGATGTCGGCCGTGGAACTGGCGTTGAGTTGCGGAACGCTGCGCTTTTTCTTCTGAAACAACATGGAGCTATCCTTTGTGATGAGGTTTGCGGTAGTAGCGCGTGGCGCCGAAGAGGGCCGCGCCGATAGCTGCGACGAGCAGCACGGAGGCTGTGGTGATGAGCATGCCGGAGAGTTTCAGTCCCCACCAGTCGGTGTAGGTCTCGCCGTTGATGATCATGGGAGCTGAGGAGGAGGCGAGGAATCCTACCACGAGCGTCACGAGGGTGAGGGTCGTGATGGCGATGGAAATCTTGCGCGTGGGCACGCCGTGGACCACGGAAGTCGTCCCCTGATGGAGGCGGGCGGAGTGGATGCCGGCCACGATGGCGAGGATGGTCGTCAGCGCCATGATGCCGTAGACGGCGCCCAGCAGGACATCGGTGAGCATGGGGGCATTCATGCGGTCGTTCTTCCAGTAGGGTGTGTCGTAGCCGAAGAGGAAGAAGGCGAGGAAGAGGGCCACGACATAGCCCAGCAAGCCGTAGAGGACGTGCTGGGAGATGCGCTCGGTGGGTCGGCGCCGGGGCTGCGAGGAGTGATGGGAGGTCTGTGGCATGGGCTATGCGCCTTTCTGTTTATACTCCATGATGGCGTCAAGGAGCGTGATGACCGACTCTTCCATTTGTGCCGTGAGATGCTCTATCTTGGAGAGGATGAAGTTGTAGAACACCTGTAGCACGAGGGCCACGATGATGCCGAAGATGGTGGTGATGAGGGCCACCTTCATACCTGAGGCCACGATGGTGGGACTGATGTCGCCAGCCTGCTGGATCTGGTCGAAGGCCATGACCATGCCGATCACGGTCCCGAGGAAACCCAGCGAGGGGGCCATGGCGATGAAGAGGGTGATCCAGGAGCAGCCTTTCTCGAGGTTGGCGGCCTGCACCTCGCCGTAGCTGGTCACGCCGCGTTCGATGTCGTCGATTGTATTGTCGATGCGGGCTAGTCCCTGAGCGCAGAGCGAGGCAACGGGGCCGCGAGTGTCGAGGCTCAGGCGGCGTGCTCCCTCGATGTCGCCCTGGGCGATGCGACTGGCTATGTCGGCCATAAACTTCTTGGCGTTTATCTCGGAGAGGCTCAGGAAGATGATGCGCTCGATGCAGAAGGCTAGGCCGAGAATCAGTGCGAGGGAGACGAGGGACATGAAGCCGGCGTTGCCCTCGATAAACTTCGTTTTCAGTACTTGGTGGAAACCACTGCCTTCGCCGCTCTGCCCCTGCTTCTCCATTTCGGCCATGGTGGCCTCGTTGGCATCGCCAGCATCAGCCAGGGCGTCGTCCTGCTGAGCCTGTGATCCTGTGGCGTCGTCCGCTTGTGTGGTAGGAGCTTTGTCGGCTGCTGGATCCGTTTGTGTGGCTGCTGCGTCTGCAGGTTTGGCAGTTGTTCTTGCTGCTGGATCGCCTGGCGCTGCGGCCTCGGTGGATTGTGCTGCTGAGGGGGCGTGGTCTTGCGCCAGGGCGGCGCAGGGCGCAAACGTGAGTAGTGCGGCCATGGCGACCGCCAGTATACTGTGGTTCATATTCTCCTGTAACAATTTTGCGCAAAAGTAATCATAATATTTCTAAGTCGGCCTATCGCCTATGGTTTTTTAGACTTCCTTTGGTTAGATTTTGCCTTTTTTATGGTTCGTCCTGAAAATAGAGGGATAGGGTGGTCGGGGTTGTTCCATTCCAGCCAGCTGGTCAAGGAAAGCGATCATATCGACCTGTATGGCAGGAAACAAAAAACCGGAGCGCACTAAGTCGCTCCGGCTCATTGTTAGTACAAAAATATCATGTGGGGGGATTACTTACCCTCTTCCATGCGCTTCTTGAGGTCAGCCAGTACGCCGAGGTCGCCCAGGGACGTGCCAGCGACAACGTTCTGAATCTGAGCGGTCTCCTGGTGCTGCTGCTGACGGCGGCCACCACCACGGTGATTGTTCTCACGGCGCGGCTCGTCCTTCACATCCTCGAACGTGCGAGAGTGGGAAAGGATGATGCGCTTAGAGTCCTTGACAAACTCGATGACCATGAACGGCAGCTCCTCGCCGAGCTGAGCCTGCGTGCCATCCTCCTTGACGAGGTGCTTCGGCGTAGCGAAACCTTCGCCACCCTCGTTGAGGGTGATGACGGCACCCTTGTCCATAGACTCCGTGATCTTGCCAATGTGGACCGTACCCGGCTTGTAGATCGTCTCGTAGGTGTCCCAAGGATTCTGCTCCAGCTGCTTGTGGCCAAGGCTGAGGCGACGGTTCTCCTTGTCGATCTCGAGGACGACCACGTCGATCGTCTCGCCCACCTTCGTGAACTCTGACGGGTGCTTGATCTTCTTTGTCCAAGAGAGGTCGCTGATGTGGATCAGGCCATCGACACCCTCCTCGAGCTCTACGAAGATACCGAAGTTGGTGAAGTTGCGCACCTTGGCGGTGTGCTTGCTGCCAACGGGGTACTTCACCTCGATGTTCTCCCACGGATCCTCCTTGAGCTGCTTCAGGCCAAGGCTCATCTTGCGCTCGTCGCGGTCGAGGGTGAGGATGACGGCCTCTACCTCGTCGCCTACCTTCAGGAAGTCCTGAGCGGAACGCAGGTGCTGGCTCCAAGACATCTCGGAGACGTGGATCAGACCCTCGACGCCCGGCTGGATCTCGACGAAGGCACCGTAGTCGGCCATGACGACAACCTTGCCCTTGACATGGTCGCCGACCTTGAGGTTCTGGTCGAGGCTATCCCATGGGTGCGGGGTGAGCTGCTTCAGACCGAGGGCTATGCGCTTCTTCTCCTGGTCGAAGTCGAGGATAACGACATTGATCTTCTGGTCGAGCTCCACCACCTCGTGAGGATCGCTCACGCGGCCCCAAGAGAGGTCGGTGATGTGGATGAGTCCGTCAACACCACCGAGATCGACGAAGACGCCGTAGGTCGTGATGTTCTTGACAGTACCCTCCAGGATCTGACCCTTCTCCAAGTGGGAGATGATCTCCTTGCGCTGAGCCTCCAGCTCGGCCTCGATGAGGGCCTTGTGAGAGACGACAACGTTGCGGAACTCCTGGTTGATCTTGACGACCTTGAACTCCATCGTCTTGCCGACGAAGATGTCGTAGTCGCGTATGGGGTGAACGTCAATCTGGCTGCCGGGGAGGAAGGCCTCGATGCCAAATACATCAACAATCATGCCACCCTTCGTGCGGCTCTTGATGTAGCCCTGGATGATCTCGTCACCCTCCATGGCCTTGTTGATGTTGTCCCAGCTCTTCTGAAGACGAGCCTTCTTGTGAGAAAGCTCCAGCTGACCATTCTTGTCCTCCTGGCTCTCGACATAGACCTCTACCTTGTCGCCGACCTTGAGATCGGGGTTGTAGCGGAACTCAGATGCGGGAATGATACCATCGCTCTTGTAGCCGATGTTGACAACGACTTCCTTCTTGTCGATGGAGATAACGGTACCCTCAACCACCTGATGCTCCTGGATCTTGTTCAGAGTCTCGTCGTAGGCCTTGGTCAGTTCGCCTTCGCCATTGCCAGCCTTGGAACCGCTCTCAAACTCGTCCCAGTTGAAGTCGTCCAACGGCTGTACGTTCTTGTAATCAATCATAAATAGTTAAAAATAAATGAATTAATAAAGTTAGACTTTATGTGAATTGTACTGCGAAATGGGCACATTGGCCCAAATCGGGTGCAAAGTTACAAACAATAATCTGAATATCAACAACTTTCGCCTTCTTTTTTCTCTTTTTCTTTTTATACGACCGAGAAAGGGTGGGCAAAAGGCGGAATAATATCCCCGCTTTGGCTGCCGCAGGCGACAGTCAGAACGCGGGAGTAGGGGATGGATCAGTTGACCGTATAGCAGATGCTGCGGTGGATCCACCAGCCGGTGTTGCTGCTATGCAGGCGCACATGCGAACCATCGGGGCGATAGATCTCGGCGATGTTGTACCATCCGTTGGAGATGCCGTTGACATAGATGTCGTAGTCCATGTTGGCATAGAGGCGCATGCAGACGGCGCCACCGGGACTGTTGCGCAGGTTGGTATAGCCCCTGAGGTCAGAGATCTTGACGTGGGTGAGGCTCATGCTGGTGGGGGTGACGCGGGGCGCGGGTTTGGCTTGTGCCGCCTTCTGCTTGGCGACTTTGGCTTCTGCCTTGGCCTGTGAGGCTGCAGCCTGGGCGTCGCTGGCCTTTTCCTTGGCCTCTTTGAGTTCTTCCTTCAGTCTTTCGTTCTCCTTGGCTGTCTGTTCGGCCTCGAGTTCGGCTTTGAGTTCTTCTTTCAAAGCCTGGCGGTCGGCCTGGCTATTGCAGGCGAAGAGCATGGGGACGAGCAGGGCCGCTGCGAGTGATTTGATCTTCATGTTTTTTAGAATGTGTTATGTTGAGACAAAAACTGTTGTCGGATGCAAAGGTACAAAAAATATCCTTTCGGTGTAGGAATCGTGAACAAAAATCGCCTCGCTGCATCCTATATATTCATATAGTACGCGCGCAAGGCGATGGTATTCCTTTTCTGAGAGAAGGCTGGGCTATTGGCGGGCCAGGTTGATGTCGGTGATGCGGCCCTGGGCGTTGACCGTGGCTCGGATGCTATACTGCAGCGTGGCCTTGCCCCCTTCGCGGACGATCTCTAGTTTGGCGGGGATGATCATCTTGTAGGAGACCGCCTTGGGGTCCTCGGCCTCTATCTTGTCGCAAGCCGTCGGCTTTTCCATCTTCCAGGTGATCGACTTCACGTCGGCCTGGTAGAGTTTGTCGCGCATATATTTGATAACCTCCTTGGAGGTGGCGTTGCTTGCCCCGTTGAAAGTCAACGTCTCGGCCACGGCCCCGCTGATGCCCTCGGTGCTCTTGCTGTTCATCGCGACAAGCAGTCGGCGCACCGGCTCGGCCTGCTTTGCCGCATCTGCCTCCATCTTCTTCTCCGTCACGGTCATGAGCTGCTGCGCCAGTTTGCCAGCCTCCACATGGTGGCGTCCATCGGGGTGCTGGGCGATATACTTAGCGTAGGCGTCCTCATTATTGGCCGCGCAAGCCGCCGCCCAGTCCATGGAGTCGAGTTTCTCTTCGATCTGCTGCTTGTGGGGCGTGTTGGGATGTGCCTTGCGATAGGCCTCATAGCCCGCCCGCGTGTTCTGCTTCTCCACGTCGGCCCAATCGTCCTTGATGCCCTGCAGCGAGGTGAGCAATTTGCGTGCCTCCTGAATGTGGGCGATGGGCGCCGTCTGCTCGTAGTCGGTGATGTACTGTTGCAGGACGTCGGCATTCTTACTTTGCATAGCGCTCTCGAAGTCGTTGCGCTCCGTGTTGGCCTTGCCGTCTTGGTAGAAATAGAGGAGCACGAAGCAGGTGATGACCGTAATGGCCAGCGAGACCAGCAGCGAGATGTGCTTGTTCTTCTTCTCCTTGTCCTCCTTCGGCTTCTGTTGCTCGCCCGTGTGATTTGTATCTGTCTGCTGCTGTTGGTTGCCTGTCTGCTGCTCGTGACGCGAGTGCGTGGTAGTCGGACGCACCTCCTCGACGATCGGCGTGGCAATGGCGATGGGCTCCTCTTCGTCCACAGGGGTGACGACGGGGGCTTCGGCCGGCTGGTCCTCACGCTGCCACTCCTGCTGCACGGGCGCTTGCTCCTGCTGGTGGTCCGTCTGCGCATATTCCTCCTCCTGTCGCAGATCTTCGGTCGAGGCCGTCTGGGGCTGGTGGCAGTTGGGGCAGATCTCGTCCGCCTTGAGGTAGATTTCGCCACAGTGGGGGCATTTCACCACGTGGCCAGCTATTTCGACACCACAACTGGGGCACACGGGCGCTTTGTCGCTCACCTGATGGCCACACTCGGGACATTTGATAATCATCGTTGTAAACTCTTTAGGATAATGTGATACTGGTTAAAAAATGGTGGGTCGCTACCTTCGCCTTGGGAAGCGCAGCTCTCTCATGCTTCGCCGCCCCATGAGCCGGCTCTTGTCAACATAGCCGTTGACGCCGTTGATGTGGCCCTTGCCGGTGTATTGCCAGGCGAAGACCTCGCGGCCGTCTTGCAGCACGGGCGGGGTGCTGGAGTAGCGGGCGATGAAGAGCAGGTAGCCGTCGAGCTCGTTCTGTAAGTATTTGTTGTAGAAACTCTCGTAGGTGTAGATGAGGGGCTTGCAGTGGTAGGCGCGCTCCATGAGCTGGAGAAACTTATGGAGGGAGTCGACCAACGCTTCGCGGCGCAGGCCGCCCGTGGTCTCGATATCGACCATGGGGATGAGGTCCTGGTCCTTGGCCTGACACTGGTAGCGGAAGTTGCGCAGCTGCTCCACCTGGTGCCGCGTGGGACGGTAGAAATGGTACGACCCCACCTTCAGGCCGTACTGCTTCGCCAGCGCGATGTTTTGGGCGTAGCGCTTGTCGATGTTGGTGCCGCCCTCGGTAGCCTTGAGATAAACGTAGGCCATCTTGCTATTGTTGCCGATGGCCTCCCAGAACACTTCGCCCTGGTAGTGGCTCATGTCCAAGCCGTGGACGTGGTTGCAAGTGTCCTCACACTGGATGGTGTACTGCCCGTACATCATGGCGGGTAAAACGAAGGCCCAAATGGCAAGTATGATTTTTCTAATGTTCATAGACTGCAAAGGTAGCATTTTTTCCCTAAATCTCCAGCCTTCGAGGCCATAATTTGCATTAATTTACCTATGAAAGCGGGAATGGGCCGATTTTTTTTGCCGAGAAAAGAAAACTTCGTACCTTTGCCGTTATGATAGAAAAGAAAGAAAACAACCGGCGCGCCGAGTGGCTTCGCGCCTTCGAGCGGCTGATAGACGTGCAATATCGCTTGCGGCAAGATTGTCCCTGGGACCGGAAGCAGACCTTCGAGAGTCTGCGGCCCAATACGATCGAGGAAGTCTATGAACTGGCCGACGCACTGGCCCGTGGCGACAAGGCAGAGATCATGAAGGAGCTGGGAGACGTGATGGAGCATGTGGTCTTCTACGCCATGCTCGGCGATGAGACGGGCGACTTCGACATCGCCGACGTCTGCAATCATCAAAGCGACAAACTGATGTTTCGTCACACCTTCATCGACTGGAATGATACGTCGATGCTGCCCGAGGGAGCACCGGCCTGGTCGGTCTCTTCCTCTGATATGGCCATCAACGACAAGGGACAGGTGGTCTATCGGACGGATCTGGAGGCGGAAAGACGCGCGGCAGCCGAAGGCAAGCCCGCGACGGCCCTGGCCGTGGAGCAGACCTGGGAACAGGTGAAGCAGCGGGAGCGCGATGGCAACAAGAGTGTGCTCTCGGGAGTGCCCGACTCGCTGCCATCCATCATCAAGGCGTATCGCGTGCAGGACAAGGCACGCAACGTGGGCTTCGACTGGGAGAAACCGGCCGACGTCTGGGACAAGGTGCGCGAGGAACTGGGAGAACTGGAGGAGGAACTCAAACGCGGTGATCACGAGGCTTCGGAGCATGAGCTTGGCGACTTCCTCTTCTCCGTCATCAATGCGGCCCGACTCTATCGCCTCAATCCCGACAACGCGCTGGAGCACACGAACCATAAGTTTATCCGCCGCTTCAACTATGTGGAGCAGCAGGCCAAAGTCCAAGGACGGTCGATCAAGGAACTCACGCTGGAGGAGATGGACCGACTGTGGGACGAGGCAAAGCAAAAAGAAAAGAAACAAGAATAAACACAATACGAATATGCGTAAAATCACTTTATTCATGGCAGCCATGGTGGCTCTGTTTGTCGCCGTGGGATGCGACAACAAACCCAAAGAGGGAAAGGTCATCACACCGGGGGTGGAGGGCCTGGACACGGCCGAGAACGACTCGACGATCTATGGTAAACTGATCGACGGCGGCATGAACAGTATGATTCTCCTGACCGACGACGGCGACACGCTGGAACTGCTCCGCAATCCCGATGATACCCTGGAGGTGGTCAAGGGCGGCATCGTGCCCAACGACCGCTATGCAGTCATCGCCTATAGCAATTACGGCGACCGCTTCATCCGCACCGCTATCAACATCGAGTCGCTGAAGGGACGCTGGAGCAGCCTGGACCGCGACTTCGAGATCAAGGATGACGGTACCGTGACCTCGGCTGTGGCCTCGGAGACCAATGCATGGAAGAGTTGGGTGATTCGTAACGGACAGCTCGTGTTGGGTCGCGACACTTTCGTCGTTGATGAACTGGGTGCTGACTCCATGCTGCTGGAGAACCGCGAGGGAGTCTACAGTTTCAAGCGTGGCGGAAAATAGCCGCTGCCCGATTTTTCTGTTTTCAACTTCTCAACTTCTGAAATTCTCAACGCTACGCACGCTATGGAGCCTTTTCAGGTAAAGATCTTGGGATGTGGGAGCGCGCTGCCCACAGGTAAGCATTTCTGCTCGTCGCAGGTGGTGGAAGTCAGGGGGAAGCAGTTTATGATCGACTGTGGCGAGGGGACGCAGATGCAACTGCGCAAATATAGCGTCCACTTCTCGCGCCTCATCGCCGTCTTCATCTCCCATATGCACGGCGACCATTGCTTCGGACTGCTGGGGATGCTCTCCACCTTCGGCATGACGGGGCGCACGGCACCCCTCCACCTCTATGCGCCCGCCGACTTCGAGGGTTTGTTTCGCCAGGAACTCGATTTCTTCTGCGACCGACTAGGCTTCGAGGTGGTCTTTCATCCCGTTGATACGACGGTGCAGCAGGTGATCTATGAGGATAAGAGCCTCACGGTAGAGACCATCCCGCTGAGCCACCGCGTGCCTTGTTGCGGATTCTTGTTCAGGGAGAAGCCTTTGCTGCCGCACATCCGCCGTGATAGGATCGACTATTACAATATCCCGCTGAGCCAAATCAACAATATCAAGGCGGGAGCGGGATGGACGACCGAGGAGGGGGTGGTGTTGGCCCACGAGGAGCTGGTCACGCCAGCGGACCCGCCGAGGAGCTACGCCTACTGTTCGGATACGCGCTACCTGCCGGACCTTCACAAGCGGATAGCGGGGGTGAGCACGCTCTATCATGAGAGTACCTATGACGACTCCAACATCGACCGAGCGCAGCTCTACTACCACAGTACGGCGGGGCAGGCCGCACAGGTGGCACGCGACGCCAAGGTGGGGAAGTTGCTGCTGGGCCACTTCTCGGCGCGCCATTACAACGAGGCGGCTTTGCTGCAAGATGCGAGGAAGGTCTTTCCGGAGAGTTTCTTGACCAACGAAGGACTGACGTTTGACGTTTGATGAGCGGTAGGTGACGATTTATTGCCTCAAAGCGATTAAAAGATGTTAAACGGGCGTAAATAATCGTATCGCCCACCGTCTCATTGAGAATGTTTTAGTAACTTTGCAGTAACCTATTGATTATATGGATATGAAGAAAAAGATATTTGCAAGCATAGTTTTGGCTGGAATGATGGCCGTGGGTGTGCCTACGATGGCGAGTGCTGAGGCTTCGGTTCTGATCATAGAGCAGGAGAGCCAGCGAATAACGGTGTCGGTCTCGGGATCGGTGCTACGCGTGTCGGGTGCTGACGGCGAGGTTCTTCATATCTATAATGTCACGGGCGTGCGCGTGATGAGCATCAAGGTGGATGGTTATGAGAAGAGCTACACGCTCAACCTCCCGAAAGGATGCTACATCGTCAAGATCGGAAAGACGGTGCGCAAGATCACGATCCGTTAGTATCAGTATCGGTTGCCTATCGACGACAGATACCCCTTAACTGCTTATTCCCTATATCAATGGTTTCTCTGCCTGGCGAGTCTGAGATACAGCAAATGTTGGCTGACCCCGCCCAAAGGCAGAGTGCTTTTTCCACACTTGTCAGGACGTATAGTCGTCCGCTCTACTGGAAAATACGCGGCATTGTCGTGACCCACGAGAATGCCGACGACGTGCTGCAGAACACTTTTTTGAAAGCTTGGCGCAACTTGGACGACTTTCGTGGAGGGTCTAAGTTGAGTACTTGGCTCTACCGTATTGCTGTCAACGAGTCGCTTGACTATCTCCGCAAGGAAAAGACGCGTGCGCAGCAGGCCGACTCCCCCCTTTCTTTGGCCGACCGCCTTTCTTCCGATCCTTATTTTGATGGCGACAGGGCCCAGGCCCTTCTCCAGGAGGCCGTAGCCACGTTGCCCGAAGTACAACGGGCCGTCTTCACCCTCCGCTATTTCGACAATATGAAATACAAGGAAATGAGTCAGGTCTTGCAGACTAGCGAAGGTGCACTCAAGGCTTCCTACCATTTCGCAGTGGAGAAAGTGACCAACTATCTACAGGCTCATCAGTAGGACCGTTTGTGCAAGATGATGTAGATGATGACGGGTGCACCGATGAGTGGTGTGACGGCATTGATGGGCACGTTGCCCCCGTCGGTGGGTAGCGAGCAGACCAGGTTGCAGAGCAGGGCTACGACGCTTCCACAGAGAATGGTGCAGGGCATGAGCGCTCGTTGGTCATCGTTGCCAAGTAGCAGGCGCGCGATATGGGGCACGGCCAGTCCGATGAAAGCAATGGGGCCACAGAAGGCTGTGGTCGTGGCGGTGAGCAGTCCGACAAGGAGAAGCAGCACGTTGCGCAGCCGTCGGGTGGCTACGCCCATGCTCTCGGCATATTGCGCACCCAGTTGGATGATATTCAGTGGTTTGATGAGCAACAGGCAAGCCGTGAGGCCCACCAGAGTGACGGTCGAAAAGGCGGGCATCAGTGCCATCGAAACCCCACCGAAGTGGCCCAAGCCCCAAATCATAAAACTCCTAACGCCCTCCTCGGTGGCAAAATAGTTGAGCAGCGAGACCACCGACGAGGCCACATAGCCCACCATCATACCGACGATGAGCAGCATGAGGCCATGGCGCATGATGGTAGAGAAGAGGAAGATGATCGCCGTCACGGCCATGGCCCCGACGAAAGCTGCCCCGACGACGGCCATAAAACCCGTCCAAGAAAAGAGTGCCGTACTCACGCTGCCTCCCCAGAGTAGCATGACGAGGGCCACGCCAAGGCTTGCTCCACTACTCACGCCGAAGACGTCGGGACCCGCCAGGGGGTTGCGAAAAGCCGTCTGTAGCATCAGGCCGCTGGCTGCCAGTGACGCACCACAGAGTGTAGCCGTCAGAGCCTGGGGCAGGCGCGTCTCCAGGACGATATACTGCCAACTGGACTTCGTGCTCGTCTCGCCCAGGAGAATAAGGGCGACCTCATGGCAGGGGATCCTCACGGGTCCGATGAGGAGAGAGAGGGCGAAGAGAAGGGTAGCGAGCAGCGCCAGGATTAATCCGATGATCATTCCTTTGGCGATATGGCGATGAGGTAATGTCATGTTCCTAAAATAGATCCTTTTTGCGATGTATTTCCTTTAATATATTTCTAATATACTTCCACTCTATTATCTATATTAATGTAGTTCCTTTCTGCGGTAGTTCCTTTATACGATGGGTTGATAATAGCGCAAGTCGCTGCCCAGTCGATCGCGCAGAGCAGGGTGGAAGAGGACGATTAGATCGCGGAGGAGCCAGTCGGGACGCCACGACACTTCCTCGAAATAGGGTTTGCGGTCCACGGGACATCCGTAGATTCGTCCTTCCTTGAAGGCCCGCAGTTGCTCGTAGCCCGCACACTCCGCCAGCAACTGCCTCTTGGTCAGATGCCCCTGGAAACTCATCAGCCAAATGTCGGCCTCTCCCGCCTTGTCGAGTACGGTCTCGAAGGATAGGGGCAGCGACCCGCTATGGGTGTCGGAGGCGTAGGCGTAGGAGATGTGGGCGTCGCGATAGATCAGTCCCATGCTGCTTCTGCCTCCTGGCAGATACCAGGTGGATCCAGTCTTGCGCTCAGGCAGGACGCTCCGACGCTCCTTGTCGCCCTTGGCGAGGGTAGAAAGCCGTTGGTATTCACGTTCCACGATCCGAAACAGACTGTCGGCCTGCTCGCCGCGCCCCACCAGCCGTCCGTAGAAGCGCATCCATTCCGCACGCCCCAGGGCCGAAGTCTCCATATAGTCGGCACATTCGATGATGGGAATCCCCGTCTTTTCGAGCACGCCATACCCGCCACTGTTCTCGAAAGGAGAGAGCAGGACAGCGTCAGACTGCAGATCGACGATGCGTTCCACATTGGGATTCATCGCCTCGCCGCAGTCGGCAATGGCGTCTTTGGCCTCTGTCAGCCGGAGGCGTCGCTGCACGTCGGGGATGAGCATATATTTCGCGTCGGCCACGCCCGCGATCCGCTGGCCCTCGCCGAGCCACTCCAGCAGGTTGGCATGGGCCGTCGTGAAGACCACCATCCGCTGCAAGGGCACGTGGACCACCGTGCCGTCGCCAGGGGGCTGTGTGCCCTCATGGCCAACGAGGTAGTAGGTGTGGAGTGTCTTCCCGGGTTTCCACGGGTCACGAAGTTCCACACGCGTGTAACCCTCGAAGGCCGTCATGCGTAGGTTTTGGGCGTAGGCCAGTGTGATTTCCTTTCCCTCCCCCGATGGCGTCGTGGACTTCGAAGTGCGTCCACAACTGCAGAAAATGAGGATGAGAAACGTATAAAAAAGCATTTTTCTATCCATTATCGCTCAATTTTACGTCGCAAAGGTACAAAAAACCGCTCAAATCTTTGCAGGGTAAAGGAAAAAATGTAACTTTGCACGAGACGGGATACGACTGGCAAGGTGAGAGCACGCTCTTGTCGAGCGCATGTGTACTATCTTGTTCCCTATTACATTATAAACAATCAAAAGTAAACCAAAACAAAATTTAGAATCATGGCAGAAGAGAATTCTAATGTTTTGACCAACCATTATGACAAAAAGAAGATCATCCAGTTCTTCGTTATCATGGTTGTCACGGCCATCGTTTGGAACTTGCCGATCGACACTTTCGGCATTGACGGCCTCACCATCGTGCAGCAACGCATCATTGCGATCTTTGTGTTTGCTACCTTGTCGTGGCTGACGGAGTGTATTCCCTCTTGGGCTACATCGCTCGGAATCATCACCATCATGTGTCTGACCGTTTCGGACAATGCGCTGATGCCCTTCAAGGGTGAGAACATCGGCGAACTGATGGACTCTAAGCATATCATGGCGTCCTTCGCCGACCCCACCATCATGCTCTTCCTTGGTGGATTTATCTTGGCTGCCGCAGCTACTAAGTCGGGTCTCGACGTGCTGCTGGCGCGCAACCTCATTCGGCCTTTCGGTACGAAGAGTGAGAATGTGCTCCTGGGCTTCTTGCTGATCACGGGTATCTTCTCCATGTTCGTCTCCAATACGGCTACCGCCGCCATGATGCTGACGTTCCTTACGCCGGTCTTCGCCGCCCTGCCTGCCAACGGCAAGGGACGCATCGCGCTGACCATGAGTATTCCTATCGCTGCCAACCTTGGTGGTATGGGAACGCCGATCGGTACGCCGCCGAACATGATCGCTCTGAAGTTTCTCAACGATCCTGCGGGTCTGAACATGGGCATTGACTTCGGTCACTGGATGGCCTTCATGTTCCCGCTCGTCATCATCCTGCTTATCATCTCTTGGCGCATCCTTCTGTTCTTCTTCCCGTTCTCGAAGAAGACCATCGAACTGGAGATCAAGGGTTCCGTCCACCACGGATGGCGCATGAATGTGGTCATCGTGACCTTCATCATCACCATCCTCCTGTGGGTGATTCCGAAGTCGGTCACGGGTATCGACTCCTACAATGTGGCCATGGTGCCGATTGGCGTCTTTGCCGTCACGGGTGTCATCACGGCCAAGGACTTGCAGGAGATCAACTGGAGTGTGATTTGGATGGTGGCCGGTGGTTTCGCCCTTGGCTTCGGTATGAATGGTAGCGGACTGGCAGACGCGGCGCTGGAGAGCATCCCGTTTGGCGAATGGAGTCCGATCGTGATTCTCTTGATTTCGGGCCTTATCTGCTACATCCTCTCCAACTTTATCTCCAACACGGCCACGGCCGCATTGCTCGTCCCGATCCTCGCCGTCGTCTGCACGGGTATGGGTGACAAACTCCACGCCCTCGGTGGCACGAGCACCGTCCTCATCGGTATCGCCATTGCTGCCAGCTCCGCTATGTGTCTCCCGATTTCCACTCCGCCGAATGCCATAGCCTACTCCACGGGTCTCGTCAAGCAGAACGACATGCTCAAGATGGGCCTCATCTGTGGTATCGTCTCGCTGGTGCTGGGCTACTCTGTGCTCTATTTCATCGGCAAGTCGGGTTTCCTGCTTTAGTTCAGGACTCCTACTCTTTCGTAAAGATTAGTAGATTGATTTCAAGATAGCTGGGTCCTATAACCATGTACCATTGGTAATGGTTAGAACCCACGGGTAGAATGAAGGGTGGTATGGAGAGCAAGTGTGCTCTCCAGCCACCCATTTTAGTTGCATAGATTCAACTCAATGAGATATGATACGCAACTTGGTGTTTGATTATGGTGGCGTCGTGGTGAATGTTCACGGTTCGGTGGTGCGGCGCGCCTTTATGGACCTGCGCGTGGCCCGATGGAAGCAGATCCTCTATTATCGGCGCATCAAGCGGTTGAAGGACGACTTCATCGACGGAGTGCGGCCTGCGGAGGAAGTCCTCAACGAGATCCACGCTCTCTGCGGGCGGGGTGTTTCTCGTTCGCAACTCTCCCAGGTGATGGGACTATTGGCGGGTGAGTTGCCTCCCGAACGCATCCGGACGATCGCCTCGCTTCGAGAGAAGTATCGCGTCTATGTGCTGAGCAATATCAACGACTCACTTTGGCAGACCAGCGTCCGACAGATTGAAGCCTTGGGCCTCTCGGTGGCTGACTGCTTCGACGCAACCTTCCTCTCCTACGAGATGGGGGTGGCCAAACCCGACGAGGCCATTTATCAGCAGATGATAGCGGAGACGGGGATGATTCCTGCCGAGACCCTCTACTTCGACGACCGCCGCAACAATGTGGAAGCCGGTCTGCGCCTTGGTTTTCAGGCCCATCAGGTCGTCAGCAATCAGTTGGAGGCGTGTCCTGCTTTTGCCCGCCTATTGGGTGATAGTGGGCAGTGACAGGTGAGAACTGTGCTACCATCAAGGTGTGATGGCCGTGTCGTCAAAAAAAACTAAGGTCCTGCTGTCAAAGTGTAATGAACGTCTAACCAAGTTGTCATGATGGCACAATAGCAAGGTAATATCGACGTGGAAGGGGTAAAAAACGGGCGAGAGGGTGGCTATCTCAAACTTTTTTTGTAGTTTTGCACTTCCAATGAAAACTGTACGCGCGATCGTCACCACATTGATATGGACGCTGGCCGGGTGCTACCTGCTGCCCGCCATTCTGCTCCATATCCCTGCCATCCAGGAAATGGTGGGCGAAAAGGTGGCCGAAGTCGTTGCCGAGACCCTGAAGACCAACGTGCGTGTGGGACGGGTTGATGTGGGGTTCTTCAATCGTCTTGTGGTCGATGACCTACGGATCGACGACCAGCAACGGCAACCGATGATTCAGGCTTCGCGTGTGGCGGCGAAGGTCGATTTGGTCTCGCTCTTCCAGGGCAAGGTGAGGATATCCTCCGCCCAGCTCTTCGGCCTCGATGCGCGCCTCTATCAGAAAGACGCCCATACGCCGCCCAACTTCCAGTTTGCCCTCGACGCTCTTTCGGACAAGGACAACAAGGAACCCTCTCATATCGACCTCGCCATCCAGTCGCTCGTTGTCCGCAATGGTTCGGTCCGCTATGACCAACTATGGCAACCGCGTAAGGCGGGTCTCTCGCCCTCCCATCTCCATCTTTCGCAGCTCAGCGGCCATTTCGTCCTCCATTCGCTCACGCCCGACGGACTGAAGGCCGACATCAAAAAACTCTCTTTCTGCGAGCAAAGTGGTCTGCAAGTCGATGCGCTCTCGCTCCATTTCAAGGCCGACCAGCGCCAGGCTCGCATCAGCGACTTGTCGTTGCGCCTGCCCCATTCGCTTTTGGTGGTTCCAGAAGTGGCTGTGTCCTACCGTATGGCCGAAGGTTCCATCGACTGGCGCACGGCCCAGGGGCGTGCTCGCATAGCCTCCTCCCACGTCACGGTCTCCGACTTAGCCTTTCTCCAGCCCGGGCTGAAGGACTGCGACCGTCTCGTAAGCCTGGAGCTTGAGGCTCGTATGGCTGCCTCTCAGTTGCAGGTGAGCGGTCTGCGCTTGCAGAGCGAGGGCCTGCTTGACACCCGCCTCACGGGCCGCGTGTCGCTGAAAAATCCTGCCAACGACTGGCAGGTGAATATTGTCCGCCTCAGTGCTGACCTTCCGCAACTCTCCTCTCTCCTTGCCCAGTTGACGCAGGGGAACACGAAGTTGCCGGCGGAAGTCGCGCACCTGGGCCATATCAATTGGACGGGATCGTTTGCCCAGCTTCATGGCCGTATGGAGGCGAAGGGCCGTCTCCTCTCCGATGCAGGCTTCGTGCGACTGAATGCCGCCCTCAGAGGCCGCGAGGTGTCGGGCATGGTGGAGACGGAGGGCTTTGAGTTGGGTCGCCTTCTGAGCAATCCCGACTTGGGAGGCCTTGCCGCCAAGGTGGAGGGGCGCGCTCTGATACCGCAGGAGTTGTCGCAGCTCCGCTTCGAGGCAAAGGTCAGCGTGCCCTATTTCGACTTCAAGGGCTATCGCTACCGTCAGATCCATCTCGATGGTGCGATGGCCAATGATGTCTTCGACGGATTGTTGAGTCTCGACGACCCCAATGGTCGCATCCGTTTCCAGGGCAAAGTGGCCCATCTCCTTTCTTTATTGGAGAAAAGGAAGCAGACTCGCATGGCGGTAGATGCTTCGCTGACGGTAGATAACGCCTCGTTGAGCCGCCTGCAACTCTCTGATGCCCTCGGGGCGAGGGTACTCTCCTTGGCTGCCCGCATCCAGGGCAACGCCTCGTCCCTCGACGACCTTAACGGCCTGTTGGAACTCAAGAATTTTTCTCTCCGCCAACCTGGTGAGCAGATTGTCTTGCCCTACCTCCATGCGGAGGTGGTCAATGGGGTGGCGCACCGATCCCTGCAGGCGCATACCGATTTTGCCGATATAGAAATTGGTGGACGCTATGATTATCCTACGCTTTTGGGAAGGTTGCAGAACCTGGTCGGCCACTATCTCCCTTCCCTCGTCAGTCCGGTGCCTTCCCGTGGCAACGACTGCGTCTCTATCTCCGCCACCATCTCCGATACGCCGCTTCTGCGCTCCTTGCTCCACCTGCCGCTGACGCTCCAGGCTCCTGTGGAGTTGCAGGGAGTGGTCGATGGACGACATGGCAACCTCCAGTTGACTGCCCCGTCGCTGATCGTCAGCGACCAGCAGATCACGCAGGCGACCCTCCACCTGCAGACAGCCGACTCTCTCCATCTGACTTTCGCCGCCCACCGCGAGGACAAAGAGGGGACTGCACTGTGCGTCTCGGGCTATGCTGCCGCCAAGGACGACCAGTTGCGTCCTCATATCGCGGCTCAGATGGGTGGCAAGTTGCCCGTATCAGCCGAGGCGGATGCCAACGTGGCCTTTGAGCGCGATCGTGGCATGCTGGTCAGCCGCATCCATCTCAATCCCTCGATGGTGAAGGTGGACACCCTGCTCTTCAACGTTCTGGCCTCGGACATCACCTACGCCCACCACCGACTGGACATCGACCACTTCGAGGTGTCCAACAAAGAACAGCTCATCGGCATCAACGGTCAGACCACGGGTAGCGAGGACGATTCGCTAAAGGTCACGCTGCGCAATATCGACGTGCCCTATATCCTCGACTTGGTCCATTTCAAATCGGTGGAGTTTGACGGCGTGGCCTCGGGCACGGCTTATGTGAAGAAATTCTTCACCCAACCCACCATCAACGCTCAGTTGCAGGTCGATGGCTTCCAGTTTGAAAAAGGTGATATGGGTACGCTCCGCGCTCATGTCACCCTCCAGGACGGGCGGGTCAATATCGACGCCGTCGCCGACGATGGTCCCGATTCCCATACGGATATCAAGGGCTATGTCTCCATCAAAGACAACTACATCAACCTGCCGATCCGGGCCTACAACTCACGGCTCGACTTCGTTCAGTCGTTCACCGACTCCTTCCTCGACGATGTGCATCTGAGGGGCAACGGATGGGTGCGTGTCATCGGCCCCCTGAGCGATGTCAACCTTGCTGGCAATATGCGTGCGAGTGGTTCGATCCATGTCTCTGCGCTCAATACCGACTATCACGTGCGCGACGTGCAAGTGCTCTTGCGTCCTGACGAGATCACATTCATGAATGATACAATTCGCGACCGCGAGGGCAACTATGGCATCCTGAGTGGTGGACTCCACCACCAGGCTTTGCGCCGTCTGACTTATGATATCTTCCTTGAGGCCCACAACATGCTGGCCTACGACAATCCGCAGCCCGATCTGAAAAGCTCCTTCTGGGGGCGGGTCTATGCCACGGGTGCCTGTGCCATCCACGGTCGTTCGGGAGAAACTACCATGGATATCGAGGCCACACCCGGTCCACGTTCCTTTATAGAATATAATGCCGCGCAAGAGGGGACGGTGGGTGGCAATGACTTCATCGAATGGCTTACGCCACGGGCCGACTCCGTTCAGACGGTCTTCCAGGGTGGGGGAGAATGGGAGGCGGCGAGAGACTCCCTGGACAAGGAGATAGACGTGCCGTCGGACATGCGCATCAACTTCCTCGTCAAGGCCAATCCCGACTTCACGCTCCGCGTCTTGATGGATGCGGCTTCGGGCGACAACATCGCGCTGCGGGGCAATGGCGTGATCCGAGCCAACTGGTTCAACAAGGGTGCGTTCCAGATGTATGGCAACTATGATGTGGATGAAGGTAGCTACAACATCACCATTCAGAATATCATCAAGCGTAGCTTCCAGTTCCAGCCGGGTTCTTCCATCGCCTTCGGTGGCGACCCCTTTGCAGCGGCGCTCAATCTCAAGGCCCGCTATACGCTCAACAGTGTGCCGCTCTCCGACTTCCAGTTGGGACAGTCGTTCAAGCGAAACAACATCCGCGTCAACTGTCTGATGGACATCAACGGCACCCCCGAGTCGCCGCAGGTCACCTTTGGCCTCGACCTGCCTACGCTCTCTGACGATGCGCAGCAGATGGTGCGGTCGGTCATCAACTCTCAGGAGGATATGAACCAGCAGGTGTTGTATCTCCTTGCCGTGGGACGCTTCTATACGCAGGGGGCCAACAATGCACTCCAGGAGCAGCAGGCACAGAGCCAGACCTCGCTCGCCATGCAGAGTTTGCTCTCGGGCACGCTCTCGCAGCAGATCAACTCCGTACTGTCGAATGTGGTACGCAGTGACAACTGGAGTTTTGGCGCCAATATCTCTACGGGCGACGAGGGTTTCAACAATGCGGAGTATGAGGGACTGCTCAATGGAAGGCTGCTCAACAACCGCCTGCTGCTCAATGGTGAGTTTGGTTATCGTGACAACGCGGCGACGGACAACGCCTCCTTCATCGGCGACTTCGATATCCGCTATCTCTTCACGCCGACGGGTAGCTTGGCCGTCCGCTTCTACAATCAGAACAACGACCGCTACTTCACGCGCAACTCACTCACCACGCAGGGTATTGGACTCATCATCAAGAAGGACTTCACCAACCTGCGCGACCTCTTCGGACCGAAACGAAAGAAATGGGGCATCAAAAAAGAGAAGCGACCAAAAGCGCGCTCGAAGAAATAGCATCATCGTGTCGAGGCCTTCAGTGAATAGTTAATTATCCGTAATAAAGGTGGCCTTGCCACGGCTGGTTTGCCCAAAAAATACTACCTTTGCATCAACAAGAAGGCAGTGTTCCGGCTCTGTCGCCGGCACCTATGGGTGCGGGAGGAAAGTCCGGGCAGCGTGAGGGTACCCTGCTTCCGAAAGTAGAAGCTATCGGCGACGGTAGGCGACGCAGAAGAAAACAACCGCCTCAGCTGGCTTCCCGCCTAATCGAGTTTCAAGATAAAGCTGGAACCAGTCCGGGGTAAGGGTGAGAAGGTGGTGTAAGAGACCACCAGCCGCCGGGAGACCGTGCGGGCTGTGCTAACCAGGGGCTGCAAATTCATGTAAACCACCGATACAGGAAACCCGCCCGAGTTCCCCTTCGGGAGATGCGGTGGAGGGTAGAATGCTTGAGCCGTCGGGCGACCGGCGGAGTAGATAAATGACAGGCACCGCACTATTATCGAAAGATGAGTGCGGGACAAAACCCGGCTTATAGGAACGACTGCTTTCTTTTCTTTTTTGTCCTCCCGACGGTTCAGGAAGCGCCTGGGGGCAACACATGGATCAACGCAATGAAAGATTTATCAGAATATACGACGGTGATCGACGACTTCCAGCATCGCATGGAGGCTAAGATTCGCAACCATCAGTCGGACCAGGGATTCCCCGACCGGGGCGACCTGTCGGAAGAGGAGTTGAGCGATTATCTCTTCGACTATCAGGCTGCCCTCGATAGCAAGGGATCTGAGCGCAAGCGCTACACCGTGGCGGGCATCTTGATCATCTTGCCCGTCCTCGTCATGTCGGCCTTTCCCATCGAGCAGTTGCCTTTCGAGCAGGAGGCGTGGAACTGCCTCTTGGCGGTTGGAATAGGTTTCTGCCTCTTCCTCCTCTACTATCTCTTCTCCCTGCTGCTGGTTAAGGTGCGCATAGGCAAGGTGAACAAGACCTATCCGAAGGCCAAGCGATTCATCGATCAAGTCAAAGTCTTTTAATTTCAATTTTACTATTCGTTATCATGCAAATTCCCGACTTACAACAATACAAGGATAAATTCTCACAGGAAGCCTTCACCGACAAAATCGCCCGCATCGCCAAGCGGTCGGGAGCAAAGTTGGTCTATGCTGCCCTGGTGCTCTACTACACTTTGCAGAGCGACAATGTCTCGTTGAAGGACAAGGCCATCATCGTTGGTGCACTGGGCTATTTGATTTCTCCCATCGATGTCATTCCTGACGCGATCCCCATTGCCGGACTCACCGACGATCTCTCTGTGCTCATCTATGTGATCAACAAGGTGTGGAACAATGTGGGCGACGACGTGAAGCAGAAGGCCCACGAGAAACTCAAGACTTGGTTTGACGAGGAGGAGCTCAAGGCTGCCGACGACTTGTTCACCAACAACCCGATGGACAACCCAGTCTGATCTGATGACTGCTGGCCATATCATCATCCTTCTAGCCGTTCTCGCTGCCGTCGCCTATTTGGGCTATCGTGTCAAGCGAGCTTTCGAGGCCATCCACGATCCTTGTCGAGGATGTCCAGGGTGTGCCTTGAAAGGCAAGATTTCGGGAAGAGAACGCCATAGAATGAGGAAAAAGCAGTGTGAGGAAATAAAAAACGCTCAAAAGTTTGGTGGAATAAAATAAAAGCAGTACCTTTGCATCGCTTTTGAAAAGAAGCGCTATGGTGCCTGGGCCGGGAGGTTAGGTAACGGTCTGCAAAACCGTGTAGAGCAGTTCGATTCTGCTAGGCACCTCATAGAAGGCGAAGAGTACTATTGCTCTTCGCTTTTTGTTTATGCCACCCTTTCCGCGCCTCCTGGACAGTCTGGGATCGTCCGACAAATCTTATGAACGAAAAATCAAAATCATCATGCTACAGTCACAATTACAATCCATCGTAGAAAAATTTGCCGTCTCGGCTACCGTCTCCACTATCCGTCCCCTTGGGTCAGGATTGATCAACGATACCTACCTGGTCGTGACGGAAGAAAAGGACCAGCCCGACTATGTGCTTCAGCGCATCAACCACGAGGTGTTTCCCGATGTAGATATGGTCATGCGCAACATTGCCATCGTGACCCGCCATATCCGCGAGCGACTGATTGCGCAGGGCGAGACCGATTTGCGCCACCATGTCTTGGAGTTTTTGCCCACTGTCGAGGATGCCAATCGGTTGTATGTGGAGGTCGATGGCCATTATTGGCGTCTGATGGTCTTTATCGACCATGCCGTCACGAAACAGGAGGTCAATCCAGAGAGTGCCCATGCTGCTGGACAATCCTTCGGCCATTTTCAAGCGATGCTGGCCGATGTGCCCTGTCAGTTGGGCGAGACCATCAAAGACTTCCACAATATGGAGTTTCGTATTGAGCAGTTGAAGCAGGCTTGCGTCGAAGACCGTGCAGGCCGTTTAGATGAACACGCCGTCCAGGAGTTGTTAGAGCAACTTGGCAAGCGTGCCGAGGCCATGACAGAGGCGGAGCGTCTTGGACGCGAGGGCAAACTCCCTAAGCGCGTCTGCCATTGCGACACGAAAGTGAACAATATGTTGTTCTCCGAGGATGGCAGTGAGGTATTGTGTGTCATTGACCTCGATACCGTCATGCCGTCGTTTATCTTCTCCGACTATGGCGACTTCCTCCGCACGGCAGCCAGTACCGCAGCCGAGGACGAGCCCGACTTCTCGAAGATTCAGTTTCGCCAAGATGTTTTCCAGGCCTTCACGAAAGGTTATCTTGCTTCGGCCCGATCCTTCCTCACCCCGCTGGAGATTCAGATGCTTCCCTATGCCGTCGTGCTCTTTCCCTACATGCAGAGTGTGCGTTTCCTGTGGGACTACCTCAATGGTGACGGCTATTGGAAGGTGCAGTATCCCACCCACAACCTTGTCAGGGCTCAAAATCAGTTTGAGTTGGTGAAGCGTGTCGAAGAGGCCATGCCAGCCATCAAGGCTTTTATCAATTTTCAGTTGAATTGATCCTGCCGTGGCTACTTTATATAAAACGGATCCTGTAGGACTCTATTTCATGTAGGAGTGTCCCTGCAGGATTCTATTTCATGATTTGCAGGTAAGTACCCACCTTGAATACTTTCAAAAGTAAAAGGGAGGGGTTCTTTCCTGTCAGATTGCGCCTTATCAGCGTGGCAAGGGGACTATAGAGTTGTCTTGCCACGCCAAGCAGGTGCTTCCGCCGAAGCATCTCCACTCCGTCGAGCAGCGGACTGTAGCCCTCCAGCTCTTCGCGATAGGCGAAGAGGGTGTGTAGGCTCTCCTCTACCTTGTTGATGTATAGTTGGTTGCTCTCCAATGTATGATAACCGACGGGATTGTCAATATGGAGGATGGATGCGCCCGCCTCCTCCAGCGTCTTTCCGAAGAGTACGTCCTCATACCCGTAGGTCTTGATGTCGGAACGCAAGGGGTGAGTCAGCATCAAGTCGCGGTCTATCATGAAATTGTTGGTTCTGAAGCAGCGGAAGGGGGTCTTGCTCCGAGCTTCAGCCGAGAAGCGCGCCAGACTGTCCAACTCATATTGGTAGCGAAGGCCCTGAGGCTGGGAGAGGCCGTCCACCATCGAACCGCCACAGACCACCTGCGCCTTGCCGATCTGATGGACGTAGCCCCTGATGAAACCGTCTGGGATGAAGAGGTGGGCGTCGATATAGAGCAGCCAGCGGTATCGTGCCTCCTGGGCCAGCCGGTTGCGTATCGCTGCTCGGCCTATGTTTTGCGGTTCCCTCACCAAGTGACAATGGACGAGGTGCAGGATTTCTTCGTTCTCGCGCACTACCGCCTCGTCCGTACTGCAGTCGTCTGCCACGACGACCTCATAGCATAGGTCTTCTGCCACCGACAGAGCCTCCAGTTGGCTCTGTAGGGTGCTCACCTGCGATAAGATACGGTCGTTGTAGGTAGGAATCAGTACAGATATTTCGGTCATAACGGACGCAAAAGTACGAAAAAACAAGCAGAAAACCATCTGTAAGGGCAGAAAAATCCATCTCTCAAAGAGAAAAAATGCCAACCATTTGTCTATTCGACAGAAAGTTAGTACCTTTGCAGCCGCTGTCACGAGTTGGCAGCATAAAATTCAATCCACATTAAAGTACAATTTTAAAGTAATGGCAACAAAGATCAGACTTCAGCGCGGTGGCCACAAGGGCTATGCTGTTTATCGCATCGTCATCGCCGATTCGCGCGCGCCACGTGATGGCAAATTCACTGAGAAGATTGGTGTGTACAATCCCAACACCAATCCCGCCACGGTAGATTTGAATTTCGACCGTGCTCTTTATTGGTTGGAGGTTGGCGCTCAGCCCACCGACACTGTGAAGAACATCCTCAGCCGTGAGGGTGTCCTCTTGATGAAGCACCTCCGTGTAGGTGTGAAGAGAGGCGCGTTTGACGAGGCTACCTGCCAGAAGCGTTTCGACGAGTGGAAGCAGGCCAAGACCGCTGGTACCGAGGCTTTCGCCAAGAAGCTCGCTGATGACAAGAAGGCTGCTGCTCAGAAGGCCCTCGAGGAGGAGAAGAAGACCAACGAGGCTATTGCCCAGAAGGTTGCAGAGAAGAAGGCTGCTGCCGCTGCTGCTCAGGCTGAGGCCGAGGCTGCTAAGGCTGCAGAGGAGACTGCTGCTGAGGAGGCACCCGCTGAGGCATAAAGCTTCTTCTTTTTAAAGAAATTTTAAGAGGAGACAGGTTCCTATCATAGGGCTTGCCTCCTCTTTTTGGGTACGCTCGGTACGAGTCCATCTGTCATGTACCTGGGCCTACGGTTATTTTCCAGTCAGAATCTTCTTTGCGTTTTCCACGCGTTCCTGCGTTGGCGAGTTGACTCCATCAAGTGGATAGGGAATTCCTAATTTCTCATATTTGAAAATTCCCAGCGTATGATAGGGCAACACATCGACCCGCTCGATGTTGTCCAGCGTGTCGAGGAAGTGGCGCAGTTCCTGCAGCAGGGCGTCGTCGTCCGTGATACCAGGCACGAGGACGTGGCGGATCCATACCGGTTTCCGAATGTCGGATAGGTAGCGTGCGCAGTCGAGGATGTTTTCGTTGTCATATCCCGTCAGTTGCTTATGTCCCTCCGGTCGGATATGCTTGATATCGAGCAGCACCGTGTCGGTGTAGCGCATCAGTTCCTCAAACTTTCCAAACCACGGTTCCCTTCTTGTGAATGGTTGTGCCGATGTGTCGAGACAGGTGTTGATGCCCCGTTCGTGAGCCTTGCGGAAAAGCTGAGTGAGAGCGCCCATTTGGAGCAACGCCTCTCCACCACTCACCGTGATGCCACCCTTGTCCCCCCAGTAGGTGCGATACCGTGCCGCCTTGTCGATCAGGTCATCGACCGAAACGGTCTCTCCCACGCCCGTCTTCCATGAGTCTGGATTGTGGCAGTACTGACAGCGCATCTGGCATCCTTGCAGGAATATCACATAGCGAATGCCTGGTCCATCGACCGACCCGAAAGTCTCCGTGGAGTGGATGTGAAGCATGTCGTCGTTGACGCTTGTTGGTTGATTCATCATCTTGCTTTTTATAATGAAAAGGCCGCCTGCCCAACACGATTCGATTAGACAGACGGCCCAGTTTTATTTCTCATGCCTCCTTTTTCTTACCCTTTTCGGCAGGAATCAGAGGACCAGTGTGCTTACAGACGCTCGTGCGACTGACGTGCGATCACGTCGAGCTGCTGCTCACGGGTGAGGTCGATAAACTTCACGGCGTAGCCAGAGACACGGATGGTGAAGTTCTGGTACTCTTCCTTCTCCGGATGCTCCATGGCGTCCTTGAGCTTCTCCACACCGAAGACGTTCACGTTCAAGTGGTGCGCACCCTGTCCGAAGTAGCCGTCCATGACGTTCACCAGCGTGTTGGCACGCTCTGTGTCATCGTGGCCGAGTGCACCCGGGTTGATGGTCTGCGTGTTGGAGATACCGTCGAGAGCGTACTCGTACGGCAACTTAGCCACAGAGTTGAGCGAAGCGAGCAGGCCGTTCTTCTCTGCGCCGTAGCTCGGGTTGGCACCCGGAGACAGCGGAGCCTGTGCAGGACGTCCGTCCGGCATCATGCCCGTAGCCTTGCCATAGACCACGTTGGAGGTGATCGTCAGGATTGAGCAGGTCGGCTCTGAGTTGCGATAGGTGTGGTGCTTGCGGATCATGTTCATGAAGGTCTTCAGCAACCAGACTGCAATCTCGTCAGCACGCTCGTCGTCGTTGCCATAGCAGGGGAAGTCGCCCTCGGCCTTGTAGCCGATGGGGAATCCGTTTTCGTCGCGCTCGATCTTGACCGTAGCATACTTGATGGCGGAGATAGAGTCGACCACATGGCTGAAGCCGGCGATACCCGTGGCGAAGGTGCGGCGCACGTTGGTATCGATGAGGGAGAGCTCCTCAGCCTCATAGAAGTACTTATCGTGCATGTAGTGGATGAGGTTCAGCGTCTTGACATAGACACCAGCCAGCCACTCCATCATGGCGAGGAAGCGGGGCATGAACTCGTCATAGGTCAGCACGTCGCCGTCGATCGGACGGTAGTTGGGTCCACACTGCTCGCGCGTCTTCTCGTCCACACCACCAGAGATAGCGTAGAGGAGACACTTGGCGAGGTTGGCACGAGCGCCGAAGAACTGCAACTCCTTACCCGTCTGCGTAGCGGAGACGCAGCAGCAGATGCTATAGTCGTCGCCCCAGATAGGACGCATCACGTCGTCGTTCTCATACTGGATAGAGCTGGTCTTGACGGAGATCCAGGCAGCGTAGCGCTTGAAGGCCTCGGGCAGGCGTGGGCTGTAGAGCACCGTGAGGTTGGGCTCGGGAGACGGACCCATGTTGATCAACGTGTGGAGGAAACGGTAGTCCGTCATCGTCACCATGGAGCGACCGTCCATACCCATACCACCCACCTCGAGCGTAGCCCATACGGGGTCGCCGCTGAAGAGCTGGTTGTAAGACGGGATACGGGCAAACTTCACCATGCGGAACTTCATCGTCAGGTGGTCTACCAGTTCCTGTACGTCGGTCTCCGTCAGCACACCCTCGTCCAAGTCGCGCTTGAAGTAGATGTCGAGGAAGGTCGAGATACGGCCCACGGACATGGCGGCACCGTTCTGCGTCTTCACTGCGCCGAGGTAGCCGAAGTAGAGCCACTGCACGGCCTCGCGTGCATTCTGTGCGGGCTTGCTGATGTCGAAGCCATAGAGCTGTGCCATCTCCTTCAGACCCTTCAGCGCCTTGATCTGCTCAGAGACCTCCTCGCGCAGGCGGATCACCTCGTCGATCATCTCGCGGTCGCCCATGGTAGCCAGGTCGTGCTGCTTCTGCTCGATCAGGTAGTCGATACCATAGAGAGCCACACGGCGGTAGTCACCCACGATACGGCCACGGCCATAGGTGTCGGGCAGACCCGTGAGGATGTGGTTGTGGCGCACCAGCTTCATCTCCGGCGTATAAGCGTCGAACACACCGTCGTTGTGCGTCTTGCAATATTTAGAGAAGATCTCATGCAGTTTCTCAGAGGGCTGATAACCATAGGTCGTGCAGGCCTGCTCAGCCATCTTGATACCTCCGTAGGGCATGAAGGCACGCTTCAAAGGCTTGTCAGTCTGCAGGCCGACCACCTTCTCCAAGTCCTTTGCGCTCTCAGAGATATAACCCGGGCCGTAGGCAGTCAGGCTTGATACCACCTCGGTCTCCATGTCGAGCACACCACCTTTGGCACGCTCTTCCTTTTGCAGCTTCTGCAACTCGCCCCAAAGCGTGTTGGTAGCGTCGGTTGCGCCTACGAGGAACTTCTCGTCACCCTCATAGGGAGTGTAGTTGTTCTGGATGAAGTCGCGAAGATTGACCTCAGACTTCCACTTGTTTCCTTTGAAACCTCTCCAAGCAGTTTTCATGCAGTTGTCGTTTTTATGATTTAAAAATTCGATTGTTTCATCCCTTGTCCAATGGCAACCTCCTTTCGGATTGTCACCATTTTATAGGTATAGTACATTGATTCGGTTTGCAAATGTAGCACTAATATTCGGAGCGTGCAAATATTCACCTGAAAAAGTTTCATCATGCATCGCTTTTTTCTGTTTCGGGGGCAAAGTGTATGTCAAATGATAACTTTGGTTACATTTGCTTTTCCTTACAATCTGTTATATAACCGGGAGAAAAACAGGGCGGGGGAGGAGTTGTAATGGCTATAAAACGCGTTATCCGTCAATTCGCTAACCATTTTTTATCACTTGCCTGTACCTCTCGCAAACACTCTCATAAGATGAAGTTGAAAAGATAACCCAGTAAGACGATGAACAGTGTGATGGTGCCAAAAAACACACCAATGAGGCGCCATGTCATAACCTTCTTGAGTAGTGTGGCTTCTGGTAGCGACAACCCCACGACGCCCATCATGAAGGCAATGGCGGTGCCAAGCGGGATGCCTTTGGCCACGAAGACTTCGATGATGGGCACAATACCCGCAGCATTGGCATACATAGGAACTGCCAGCACTACCGCAAGGGGAACTGTGAACCAGTTGTCGCGGGCCATATAGTGCTCGAAAAATCCCTCAGGTACATAGCCGTGCATCATGGCGCCGATACCTATACCAATGATGACATAAATCAGTACGCTACGCACGATGCCCCATGCTTCACGGATAATGGCTGGTAGACGATGGATAAAGCTGACGTGGTCGGTCTCCCATGCCTCGGTCTGTTGTGTGGACCGCTTCTGAGTCTGTTTCACCCACTCGCTCAGTAGCGGTTCCAGTCGCATCCGCCCCAGCAGGACGCCGCCGATCATGCCCAGCAGGACGCCGCTGACGACATAGATGACCGTGACCTTCATACCGAATGATCCGAGAAACATGGCTACGGCCACTTCGTTGACCAGCGGTGAGGTGATGAGGAAGGCGAAGGTGACGCCCAGTGGTATGCCGCCTTTGACAAAGCCGATGAACAGCGGAATGGACGAACAGGAGCAGAATGGGGTGATGGCGCCGAAGACAGAAGCCAGTAGGTATTGCATTCCGTGGAGCCGATGCGTCATGAGATAGTTGCGCAATCGTTCAATGGGAAAATAGGCGTTGACCACGCCCATCAACGAGCTGATGGTAAAGAGTAGCATCAGGATCTTCACCGTGTCGTAGATGAAGAAGTCGAGCGCAACGCCGAGATGCGACGTTGCGTCGAGTCCCAACAGGTCGTATGTTATCCAGTCGGCCAGTTGCTGTATCATAAGCCCAACGCTTTTCTGACATCGGCCTCCGTAGGCACGCTGCCCTTGATTTTCACTTCGCCGTCGACGACCACTGCGGGAGTGCTCATGACGTTATACTCCATCACGCGCATGATATCGGTGACATACTCCACTTGGACTTCAATACCACAGTCGCCAACCACCTTGTTGACTACGTCCAGTGCCTTCTTGCAACGACTGCATCCAGCGCCTAATACTTTGATTTCCATTGTTCTGTTTTTTTATTAAAAGTAAATGATGTAACATTCATATAATCCTACCATGATGAACAATATGCTAACAATGATCGTTGCCCACCGCTCTATGTTTTTCAACCAGCCATAGAATCTGCCTACCTTTTGCATACTGAACGCCAGTAGCCAGGCGACTATGATCACGGGCAAAGCTGTGGCAGTGGCAAAGACTGCGGGCAGCAGGTAGCCCATCGTGGTTGTTGCGGACATGGGGATAAGCATACCGAAGTAGAACATGCCACTCGTCGGGCAGAAGGCCATGGCAAACAACACGCCCAAGAGGAAGGCGCCCCAACCACCATGTTGTTTCAAATTCTCAGCATTGTTTCCGTTGAAGCCGAACTGAGGAAGCCGCAGGCGATGACTGGCAATCATCAGCACTCCTATTACGATCAAGGCTGGGCCAAGCAGTATCTCGCCCCATTCGCCAATAAACTTTTGGATGCCGAACATGGACGCGCCCCGTCGGAGAATCATGATGAGTACCATGCCAAGCAGAGTGTAGGCAGCAATGCGTCCTGCGGTATAGAGCAGTCCGCTAAGGAACACACGACGACGGTCTTCTACATCCTTGCCAATGTAGCCGATGGCGGCAATATTCGTCGCCAGCGGGCAAGGAGAAATGGCTGTCAGCAGACCCAGCAGGAATGCTGTCAGCACAGGTGTCGTACTGTTTTCAAGCAATGTCTGTAACCAGTCCATAGGCCTATTTCAATGCAGTTTTGATTTTTTGTGTTACGCCAGCTTTGAATACTTCTGGCTGTCTGCGTGAATGTGCAAAGGCATACTCAGTCAGGTTCTCCGCCTTTTCCTTTCCGTCCTTGTGGCGTACAAGGAACAAGGACGACCAGGTGACTTTGTACTTCTCAGCCATTCGGGCATTCTCTCTTTTAGAAATGTCTATCACGCGATAGACCACCTTGCCTGCCTTCATTTGTCTGGCAAAGTTGGCTTTCAACAGTTCGTTGGTGTTCCGCTCGATGGAGCGACACGTCATACAGCGCTGTTTGCTGTGAAAATAGATTACCTCGACATAGTCCTTCGCTTGCTCTGCGTGACCTTTGGTTGGTGCGGTGTCTACTTTCTCACCACAGGCCAGCACAAGGAGGCTGACCAACAATAAAACGAATACTTTTTTCATTTAGAAATCTGTTTGTTGTTTGTAAAACTACGAACACAATAGAGACAATTGTCCCTTATGCTATGATTGTATCTTCAGTATCCTATTGATCTATTTACTGCAGCCGCAGTCTGTTTTTCTCGTTTCTTGGTTAAAGAATTCCTTGAACAGCATGTTGGCCAACATCCAGTTGTCGCGGTTAATGCAGTACTTCACCTTTGGCATCTCAATGGTACCCTGTATCAGTCCAGCGTTTTTCAATTCCGATAGATGCTGTGAGACAGTGGCTTTGGCTATCGGTAGTTCTTCGTGAATATCTCCGAAATAGCACTGTTCCTGTTTGGCCAAAAACTGTAGGATAGCTATCCTTGCAGGATGGCCCAATGCCTTGGCAAAGCGGGCTAACCGCTCTTGTTTTTCCATATATACTTTTTTGTTGTCCATATATTATCATTTGTTTCGTGTTCGCAAAGTTACGGACAATAAAAAAGAATCACAAATTCTTGTTCGTGTTTTTACGAATATTTAACGAGCGCTAACAGCTACTCCTTAAGTTAGTCCCATCATCTCTTTTCTTATATATAAGGTATTTATTTTGTTTGCAACAATGTATGGCGCTAAACGCCGCATATTTTGCGGTAAAAATAATAAAATTATCTCGAACCGCCAAATTAATCCATAAAAAACCTTATATTTGCATATTGAAAAAAGTAACGAGCAAGATGGAGAAACAACCCCTAAACCGATTTAGGTGACGTTGTCCAAAACAAAGATGATTATGCCAAAGAAAGATAATACAACCCTCCCCGAGTGCTATCCAGTATGTGAGCATAGCAGTTGCCCTATGGCAGCTACTTGTCTGCACCAGGTGGCTTACTCCATGATGATGGAGAAGAATGAAGAGTATCTGCATCTTATCAACCCCACCCGATGCAGCAAGGACGAAGCGTGCACATACTATCGCAATAAAAAGCCTGTGATCTTCGCTCGCGGTTTTACCAACTTCCAAAAGCGGATGTACCCTCAACAGTATGACAAGTTCATGACTTCCCTTATCCTCCACTTCGGACGCAACCAATATTTCAAGCGTAGGCGTGGCGATATTCTTCTTCCACCTGAGGAGCAGGAAGTGATAAGGCAGATGCTCGAAAAGGTTGGAGCAGACTCCAATATGGACTTCGACAAATATGAGGAACATATCAATTGGAATGCCTAAGTAGTGCCACATAAGTGTTACTCTGATGTCAGTTGACTGGAACTGCAGTACCAGCAGACAGAAACTCCAGTACCACCTGGATGGCACGAGGCGAGGTACTGTCTTCCCATGGAAATACTTGATTCTGCGCGTCACCTTTTTCAAGGGAAAGATAAATAGTAAATATCATAAAAGAATTATAATTAAGTAAATAACGAATATGAAAAGTTTTGCACCAAAACCATGGGTAGTACCTATGCCCGTGCTGATTATAGGCACATATAATGAGGATGGCACCCCAAACGCAATGAATGCTGCGTGGAGTGGACAATGGGACATGAAGGAAATAATGATTTCCATGGGCTCGCATGTCACAACAAAGAATCTGGATCGCAATGGCGAGTTTACTGTAGCCTTTGCCACCAAGAACACAATGGTGGCATCCGATTTTGTAGGCATCGTATCTGCCAAAAACGACCCGAAGAAGATGGATAAGACAGGATGGAACATCGAGAAGGCAACTATGGTTGATGCTCCTGTATTCACAGATTTCCCTATGACTTTGGAGTGCCGCATCAAGGAGAAATACGACGAAAGCGAGACCGGCTACTATCTTGTGGCAGAAATTGTCAATATCCTTGTGGACGAGAAGTATTTGGCAGAAGACGGTAATCCTGATATGCAGAAGATGGAACTGATAGTTCTCGATCCAATCCACCATGGCTATATCCAGTTAGGTGACAAAGTAGGTAACGCATTCTCTGACGGCAAGGCTCTGAAAAATAATATGGAAACAGAAAGGATATTGCTTCGCCGTTGGCAAGAATCTGATGCAGAGGTACTTTTCAAGTATGCCTCAGACCCTGACGTGGGACCTCGTGCAGGATGGCCAGCACATAAGTCAGTAGAGGAAAGTCGGGAGATAATCCAGACATTCTTCCATAATGAAACGACATGGGCGATTGTGCTGAAAGAGACTGGCGAGGCTATCGGCTGCATTGGCTACTACACCCATGAAACCAGCAACATTCCTATCGGAAAAAACGACTGTGAGGTGGGCTACTGGGTAGGAAAACCTTACTGGAACAAGGGTATCTGCACTGAAGCCTTGAAACTGATGCTCGACTACTGCATCCAAGTAAAGCATTTGGAAAATATCTGGGCAGATCATTTCACCGGAAATCCAGCATCAGGAAAGGTCATGGTGAAATGCGGCTTCTCTGACACCGGAATGCTGAACAGATGCAGCCAGCTTGTGGGTGGCGATAAGGATATGGTGAAAGTGTTTAAGTACAAAAGATAAAAATAAATAAAAAGAATATGAAGCATAAAGTAAGAGTGACCGTTATAGACAAGAAAATCTATCCGGAACTAGAGGAGAAGTATTGCGCCGACCCTAAAGCAGGAATGTGTCCATGCTACAATATTGGCGATGAGTTTATCTTTGAGCGTGACGAAAAGAACGACCATTTCTGGCATGGAGGTTTGAATACACTCGTCAAAACATCCGCTGACCCGAACACAGTAGCTGGAGGTCCGAAAATGCCACATTGCTCTGAGGCATGGGATGCCATTTCACGATATATATACACCGGATTGCAAGGTGGTTCAATCATGAAGGGGTGGATGAAGCGTGAAAACGAAATGATATGCTGTTGTTCTGACGGAACAAGACCAGTCATATTCAAAATTGAGCGTATAGACGAAGAGTAGTTGTGGAATAGATGGAATAAATGGGATAAACGAACATTAAAACATATTGGTTATGAAGAAGATAAAGTTAAGCAATGGCGTGGAAATGCCACAACTGGGTTATGGTGTTTATGAAAGATTCGTACTATCGGAGTGAGCAACTTCTTCTCTGATCATCATCCCGAAAGCTGTAGTGAAACCTACAGAATAAAGAGTAAGATTGCGCCAACATGGAGGTTGAGCATGGCTTATCCACATTACTGGTAATACTTTCCGAATTTCAGGTATAAAGAAAAATAGATAATGTGCGTATCTTTGCCTCCGAAAAATAAAATTGCATGTTACAAACGTTTTAGAAATTTAAAGCTTAGAATTATGAAGGATTTTTTCTTTAATACCATACAGGAGTTCAATGACTACATAGGGGTGAAAACACTTCATCCTCTGGTGAGCATTGCGCGTGTAGAGAACATCTCTCCTATTCAGGAGGCTGTGCATCACTACGGACTTTATGCCCTCTTCCTGAAGGAAAACAAGGGATGTAAATTGTCATACGGCAGAACAGAATATGACTTTGATGAAATGACCGTCACTTCGTTTGCTCCAGGCCAGTCGGTTAAAGTGGAACCTAATCCACGAGTACCGCTTGCCAAATATACGGTATTGGCTTTCCATCCCGAGTTGCTCAACCGCACCCAGCTTGGCAAGAACATCTCCCGCTATGAGTTCTTCGACTACACAAGCAACGAAGCACTACATCTATCTGCTGCCGAGGTAAACATCTTCCGTGACGTGCTCTCAATGATTAGTCTGGAACTAGAGCATCCTATAGATAGGCATTCGCGTGAACTCATCGTTTCTAACATCGAGTTGCTGCTGAACTATTGTCTGCGCTTCTACGACCGACAGTTTATCACACGCGAGGAAATCAATCATTCGGTAGTAAAGAAATTCATCTCTCTGCTCGATGAATACATTGCCCAGAAGGCGGAGCGTGAGGGCTTGCCCACCGTGGCCTACTTTGCCGACAAATGCTGCTATTCGCCTAAATATTTCGGGGAATTGGTTAAGACTGAGACTGGCCAAACCGCTAAGAGCCTTATCAACGAGCGTCTGCTTTCGGCTGCCCGCCAGCTACTTGTGGATGAAACCCTCAGCATTACGCAAATCAGCCAGCGCCTCGGCTTTGAATATCCGCAGCACTTTGTCCGCTTTTTCAAGGCGCAGACGGGCAAGACTCCAAGCGAATATCGCAAAACTGCGTAGATACAATGAAGTATGTATAGAATAACTATTTTTTTTATTGATAGAAACAGAATATCGGTAATGTCTTCCGAAAACCAGGTATAAGCTCTTGAGAAGAATGTGCGTATCTTTGCATAAGATAAGCTGCACTCGGCAATTTGAAAGCAAGCTTTCATTGCGCTCGTTTGCATTATCTTTGCACCAGTTATTAATTATCAAACAAAAAGGTTTAATATGAAAAGATTGGTCTTGCACATTTACATCATGTTCATGGCACTAACGGCTATGGCCTGCCCAAGCAATGAGGTTAAATTAGTACAGGATTGGGACAAGACTTTTCCTAAAAGCGAGAAGGTAAATCATGAGAAAGTAACATTCAAGACCCAATACGGCTTTACTCTTGCAGCCGACCTCAAGAACAAAACGTTCACTATGGCTGGCGGCGTGGTTGACCCATTGCCGGAGGATGCACCGCAGTTTGTAAAAGACTATCATGCCTATTACAAAACGCCACGTGGCTATCATAAGCGTTCGGGCAATTCGAACGACGGTTGGCGCACCACGGGCTGCCAGGCTTACGCCAACACACGTTTCCTCTATTACATCAACGAAATCCGTTCGGCAGTACTCATTGTGCATGGAGAGAAAGCACATTCCCGCTACTTCGGAGAAAGTGTCTTCAGATATATGATGGATGGAAAAGCGGATGGCTACGATTTCGTGCGAAAGCCAAATCCCGTGCCAGCCAACAAACAACTGCTCATAGTCCCAGGAGCCTCGCATTGCGACCTATACGATGGTGGCGGAAAAGGAATGATTCCTTGGGACAACATCGAAGAGTTCCTGAAGAAGAATTTAAAATAAAATGAACGAAGTAGATACTCTTCTATCGATTCTTATGAAAAAAAATTGCAACATTCATCATATTAACGACTATTTCACTCAGCATAATGGCACAACAGAAAATAGTACAGACAGCAGGGCGCACCCAACTGGGTGAGTTTGCCCCTGAGTTCGCCCACCTCAACGACGACATCCTCTTTGGAGAAGTATGGAGCCGCAATGACCTGCTTTCATTGCGCGACCGCAGTTTGGTAACAATCACTTCGCTTATCAGCCAAGGTATCACCGACAATTCGCTGAAATATCACTTGCAGTCGGCAAAGAACAATGGCATTACCCGCACGGAAGCGGCAGAGATCATCACTCACATCGCCTTCTACGCCGGCTGGCCTAAAGCATGGGCTGCCTTCAATCTGGCAAAGGAGGTATGGAACGAGGACGTGAAAGGCGAAGACGCTAAGGCTGCATTCCAGCGCGAGATGATTTTCCCTATCGGTGAGCCTAACACCGCTTATGCCAAGTACTTCAAGGGCAACAGTTATCTGGCACAAATATCCGACAGTCAGATACCTTTCTTCAACGTAACCTTTGAGCCTGGTTGCCGCAACAACTGGCACACGCACCATGCTACAAGTGGCGGCGGACAAATGCTGGTAGGTGTAGCCGGACGTGGCTGGTATCAGGAGGAAGGCAAGCCTGCGCAGGAAATCCTCCCCGGCACAGTCATCCATATTCCAGCCAACGTGAAGCATTGGCATGGTGCTGCAAAAGACAGCTGGTTTGCCCACCTCGCCTTTGAAATACCTGGCGAGAACACCTCCAACGAGTGGCTGGAGCCAGTGAGCGATGAGGAATATGGCAAGCTAAAATAACGATAAGATATCACCATTTTGCAGCCCCATTGAATACGGATATTGAGGAAAACGTATATAGCTAATAGGCATAAGAATCTGCCGATGAAAGCTTCAAACGATTCGCATAAGCACCAACGCAGCAGTTCACCAGTTCAATTATTGGCGAAAACGGAGCATTCCCACCCACTCGGGATGGTTGTATCCACTCACTTTCGATGCGGAAAAGGGGTTAAAAGAGGCTTAAAAAACGGAGCATTGCCGTTCAAAATCGATTAAAACGCCTCAAAAAACGGAGCATTGCCGTTCACCAGCTGCGAAGGTGTGTGACAGACCACCTAAATAGCACGAAAAACGGAGCATGTCCGTTCACTCGGAAAAACAGAAGTCGCTGTCATCAAGACGCTTGCGACCGAAAAACGGAGCATGTCCGTTCACTTTTCCCGTTGAATGTCAACCCGCATCAAAAAAACGGAGCATGTCCGTTCACTTCTCTGCTCTTTTTA